>JDSG01000095.1_pt1 | contig 29412 bp, 54 predicted proteins | sample 199341 | NCBI WGS metagenome assembly JDSG01 (sample SAMN02584197, study PRJNA231836) | bioreactor metagenome | isolation source: continuous culture bioreactor short generation time transfer1 day 52 after... | place: Germany: Bremen | reverse complement strand
TCATTTACTTCTGTCCAAAACTCTTTATCAAATCTAAATTTTTTATAACTATCTTCTAGCTCTTTTAGAATTGGCATCAATGTTTCTGGTACATATCTTCCACCAAATTCTCCAAAATGACCATTTTCATCTGGATCAAATTTAGAAGGTTTTGGAATATAAAATTGTTCTCTCATTATCTCTTCTTTATTAAATATCTAAACTGAATAAACAGGGGGGGCATGTTCTCTAACTTTCTTATCACCATCTAAAAAAAAGTTAAATTAAGTAAAAAAACATACTTCAACTAAATTTGCATTTACATGTTTGATTAATTTTGCAGCGGCATTTGCTGTACCACCAGTTGCAATTAAATCATCTATTAAAAGTACATTTGCTTATGCTTAGGAAAAGCATCTAGGTGAATCTCAACCTCATCAAAGCCATATTCTAATTCATATTTTTCACATACAGTAGTACCAGGCAACTTACCTTTTTTTTCGTACAGGGACAAATCCAATTCCAAGTCTATCTGCTAATGCTGCACCAAAAATAAATCCTCTTGAATCAATTCCTGCAACATAATCCAAATTATATGATTTATACCTATCTTCTAAATGATTCATCAAAGTTTGATATGCCTCTTTATTATTCAATAAGGTAGTAATATCTTTAAATACTATTCCCTCTTTTGGAAAATCTTTTATATCTCTAATCGAATCAAAAATTACTTTTTTGTCTTCCGGGCTTAAACTCATTTTCTATCCTAAAAAATCTTTTATCATAAGGGTATTTATTTTATCTAAAATTAAATTATGATTATCTAATACTTAACGAAAGGTTACAAAAATAGTCTATATGTTACTTTTTAATGATAATAGGAATATCTTTTATACTATTACAAACAAAATCTGCAAGAGAAGTATTTTCATCAAAATCATGTCCTGATTTTACTTGAATACTATTTCTTATATTCGAATTTTGCGCACATTTTATATCTGAGCTTTTATCACCAATTAACCATGAGTTTTCTAAATCTACATCATAGTTTTTAAGTATATTATCAATCATACCTGTTTTTGGTTTTCTACATCTACAACCATCATTTGGTCCATGAGGACATAACTCAACTTGAGATATTTCAATTTCTTTTTCTTTAAACCTGTCAAGCATCCAAGAAGTTAACTTGTTAAAATCTTCTAAAGAGTAATAGCCTCTACTTATTCCTGATTGATTTGTTATAATAAAAAGTTTGTAATCTAAATTTTGTAAATATTTTAAGGACTTAAAAACACCATCAACAAACTCAAACTCTTCAATTTTATATAAGTAGTTTTTTTTCAATATTTATTACACCATCTCTATCTAAAAAGATTGCTTTTTGCATCTATTTACCTTTTAAATTAAATCAAATAGATTTTAGCGAAATTATATTAAATCAATATCTTGCGTTCTTATTCCTAATTCATCTAATTTAGTACAAACACTACTTGAGTTTTTTAAAACTTCTATTGATATTTTTCCATTTTCAACTGAAAAATTAACGCAAATCACTCCATTTTCTTTAAATACTATTTTTTTGTCACTAATCTCCCAATTAGTACTATTTAATGTAATTGCATCAGAGATTTTATCAATTTTTCTATTTAGAAGATAATAACTTTGTAAGGAAGTAGTCAAACTAATAACATCTCTTTTTATTGTACTTGCCAATGCGTAATCTTTTGTATTTAAATATTTGGGTACAGCAAAAGATGCAATAATACTTAAGATTACAATGGAAAAGATTAGTTCTAATAAAGAGAAAGCATTTTTCATAGAATTTACCTTTTTGATAATTTATGAAATTATAATTTCTTTTCTCTTAGTAAATAATTAATTGTATTATAAGTTATAAGATGTCGGGTACATCTATTTGAGTCTCTTTTTGTGTGTCTGATATTGATTCAAAAACAACTTCTATTGGTGCTTCATTTATATTATCTTTATTTACAAATCTTGTATATTGTTTTTGGAAATCAAGTTTAACTGTTCCAATTGGACCATTTCTTTGTTTACCAATAATTACTTCTGCTTCTTCAACAGGTTTATTTACAAAGCTTGATTTATACTCCTCACCCTTATCTTTAGCCTCTTTCTCTTTTCTTGCTTCATCTCTCTCTTTATATACATCATCTCTATATACAAACATAATAATATCAGCATCTTGCTCAATTGCACCAGACTCTCTAAGGTCAGAAAGCATTGGTCTTTTATCTGGTCTATTTTCAAGTCCCCCCCTATTTAGCTGAGAAAGTGCAATAATAGGAATTTTCATCTCCCTTGCAAGCATTTTAAGACCCCCCCTTGAGATATCAGAGACTTCTTGATGTCTATCTTTATTTCCAACACCTTGCATTAGTTGAAGATAATCGATAATTACAAGAGAGATATTATTATCTTCATTTTGAGCTAATTTTCTAACTCTTGCTCTAAGTTGATTAATATTTACAGAACCACCATCATCAACAAAAAGTTTTTTTACTATTTAAATCATCAAAAGCTGAAGTTAGATTTGACCATTGATTATCATCCATATCACCTTTTCTAAGGTTTTGTAATGGAATAGAAGTCTTAGCAGAAAGCATTCTTAGCATTAATTGTTCAGCAGGCATCTCAAGTGAGAAGAAAATAACACCTTTATTTGCTTCAACATTTGCTAAAGCCATATTAAGAACAAGTGCTGTTTTACCCATAGCTGGCCTTGCAGCTAAAATTATTAAATCTCCTTCATTAAATCCAGTTGTTCTTTTATCTAAATCAAAAAAACCTGTTGTTTCACCAATAAGATGCTTATTCCCCCCCATCTCTTTCATTTTTTTTAATATATGAAAGAGTATCTCCTGTAATAACTTCCATATCTTTTAATTCTGAAGTTGCACTATCAGTTGATATTTTATAAAGTTCACCTTGTACTACATCTAATGCATCATTTGCAGTAATTTCATCTTCAAGTGAAACTTTTTTTAATAGTAGTTGCTAAAGTAGTCAACTCTCTTTTTACAGAGGCATCTTTAATCTCTTTAACATAAGCTAGTGTATTTGTAATTGGATTAGCAGATAAAATTTCTAAAAGAATTGAATCATCAACATCTTTGGAATCAACTCTTTTTTTTATAAACTCTTCATCAATAGGCATATCATCTTGATGAAGTTTCATCATCACTTCAAAAATTTTCTGATGAGCTGGAAGATAAAAATCTTTTGGTTTAAGAACTCCTAAAACATCCTCTATTTCTTCAGGATTAAAAAGAATTGAACTTAAAACTGCTCTTTCAATATTTATACTATATACACTATCCATTGATTCTCCAAATTATTAAGGAATAAATTTTATCTAAATTTATTTTATAAGTAAGACTAAAAAGTAAAAGTTGTTAAAGAAGATAACTATTGGTTTTTCTTAGCTTCTTCTTCAACTTCTTGTAAAAATCGATCTAAAAGTTCATCTGTAGGTAGTTTTGCTATAGTTTCACCTTTTTTTTATAATAAGGCCTGTGCCTTTTCCATATGCAATTGCTACATCTGCAGACTTTGCTTCACCTAAAGCATTTACAACGCAACCCATAACTGATACATTAAGTGGTGTTTTTATATGTTTTGTTTTCTCTTCAACTTCTGCAACTGCTGAAACTAAATCAGCTTCAATTCTACCACAAGTTGGACAAGAGATAATATTCAGACCCTCTTTTGTAAGACCTGCATCTTTTAAAATTGCTCGTCCTACTTCAATCTCTTTTTCAAGCTCGCCAGTAATAGAGATTCTCATTGTATCACCAATACCATCAAGAAGTAAAGAGCCTAAAGCAATTGAAGATTTAATAGTAGAATGAAAAAGTGTTCCAGCTTCTGTAACACCTAAATGGAAAGGATAATTATTCATAGTTCTTAGCATTCTATATGCTTCAACTGTTCTTTGAACATCAGAAGCTTTTAGTGATATTTTTATATCATCAAAACCTAAATCTTCAAGATATTTGATATTATAATCTGCACTCTCAACCATACCCTTGGCTGTTTGTCCATATTTATCTTCAAACTGTGACTCTAAAGAACCACAATTAACTCCAATCCTAATGGGAAGTTTTCTCTCTTTACAAGCTTTTACAACCTCTGCAACTCTTTGTCTATTTCCTATATTTCCAGGATTGATTCTAATACAATCAACAGATTCTGCTGCAATTAGTGCTAACTTGTGATTAAAGTGAATATCTGCGACTAAAGGAAGAGAAGTTTGCTCTTTTATTGATTTTAATGCATTTGCATGCTGCCATATCTGGAACAGCTACTCTTACAATATCAGCACCTGCAAAATGCAGTGCTCTTATTTGTTCAACAGTAGCTTCAATATCAGAAGTCTTACTATAAGTCATAGATTGTACTGAAATAGGTGCATCACCACCTATTGCAACATCACCTACATATATCTTTTTTGTTGGGTATCTTTTTACATTGTTTATCATGTGGGAATTTTATCAAAAAAAAGATTAATTGTTAGTAAAAAAAATAAATTGCTTTTTATTTATTTTTATATGTATCAATTTTGCTTATAAAATTTATGTTAAGATAAATAAAATTATCTTATACTTATTTAGGAATAATAAGTTAGGGAAACATGAAAAAAAACACACTATATCTAAGTATAATTTTATATTTTCTGATTTCATTATTTATTTTTAATTTTTCATATAACTATATAAAAAAACGAAGAAAAAAAAGACTTTTCAATGAAAAATTTACTACAATCTCAAATCACATGAAAAAAAAGTTTTAACTCCTTAATTCATGACAAAAAAAATGCAACCCTTGCCATTGCTATTTCAGCTGCTAAAGATTTAGCTATCAAAGAGGCTATTGAAACTAATGATAATTCAAAAATTGATTTAATATCATTTTCCAAAAAACTAAAAGAAGAGACACTATTTAAAAATGTTTGGTTTCAAATATTAGATAAAAAAAAGGAAGAAGTTTTTATAGAAGTTGGACAGATCAAAATAAAGATTCATTGATATTTAGACCCGATGTGAAAAGTGTCTTAAAAAAACCAAAAAAATATTAGCTTCAATTAGTGTAGGAAGATACGATATGACTTTTAAATCAATGGTTCCAATTTTTTCAGAAGAAAAGTTAATTGGTATTTTTGAGGTAATAACACACTTTAACTCTATTTCTAAGATATTAGAAAAAGATAAAGTTTATTCTCTAATTCTTGCAGATAAAATATATAAAGATAAATTAACTCATCCTTTTTCAAAAAAAATTTATTGACGATTATTATATTGCAAACTTAAATGCAAAAGAGGAGTTAATTACTTTAGTAAAAGAGCATAATTTAGAAAAAATTTTAAAAATAAATGACTATAAGCTAATAAAAAAACAATATAATTACAACAAGCAAAATTATTGAACTTAACAATAAAGTTATAGGCTATGTAATTTTAACTAAACATTTAAGTGATATTGATAGAAACGATATCGATATGTTTAAACAAACCTATATTACTTATGTAATAATCTTTATAATTCTTATTGGGCTTCTTTTTATTATGTTTAATTATTATCTGTATTCCAATAAAATTAAGAAATTAAACCATAAATTAAAAATAAATTTAAATAAAATTAAACTTCAAGAGAATAAGAAACAAACAATACTTGACTCTCAGAAAAATATTATTGTAATTACTGATGGGAAAACATTACAAAATGCAAATGAACAGTTATTAAAGTTTTATGATAATTTTTCATCTATTAAAGAGTTTAAAGAGACTTATGAATGTATTTGTGAAACATTTATAGAAATAGAAAATGATCCATCATATTTAATAGATATTGATTATGATGGGAATAACTGGGCTGAACACATTTTAGCTAATCCTAAAAATAAATTTAAAGCAGCTATATATAAAAATGGTACCCTCCATCATTTTACATTAAACGTAAATTTAAGTACCTTTAAAGATAAAAAAAAACCGTTTATTGTTGTTACATTAACAGATATAACTTATGAAATGGAACAAAATAAAAAAATCAAACTCTTAAATGAAAACCTTGAAAATATTGTAGAGGAAAAAACAAAAGAACTTAAAGAATTAAATGAAACTTTAGAGCAAAAAATAAAAGAAGAGATTAAGTAAAAGTAAAGAAAAAGATAGAATACTTTTTCAACAAAGTAAAATGGCAGCAATGGGAGAGATGCTTGAAAATATTGCTCATCAATGGAGACAACCTTTAAACTCTATATCTACCTCTGCAAGTACTTTAAAACTACATAAAGAGCTTGATTTGCTCGATAAAGAACAATTAAATAATTCTTGCGATTTTATTCTAAAAAAATTCATACTACTTATCACAAACAATTGAAGATTTTAAAAACTTTTTTAAAAAAAAGATAAACAGAAACAAGAGTTTAAATTAGAAGAATCAATTATTGAAAATATCAATTTATTAAAAGATAAATTAAAACATAATCAAATTGAAATTATATTAGATATTGATAATAATATTAAAATATATGGCTATAAAAATGAATTTCAACAAGCAATCTTAAATGTTTTAAATAATTCAATCGATGTTTTTATATCAAAAAAAATTGAGAATACAAGACTTATTATAATTGACTATAAAAATGATAGCCTTAAAATAAAAGATAGTGCAAATGGTGCTAGCAGTGAAATTATAGAAAAGATTTTTGAACCATACTTTACTACAAAACATCAAAGTCAAGGTACAGGAATAGGTCTTTATATGACTGAGCAAATACTAACAAAACATATGAACTGTACTATTGAAGCAAAAAACACTAATTTTAAATTTAAAGATGACTCATACAAAGGCTTATGTTTCAAAATTACTTTCAAATAGGCTTTGAATTACCATTAAAACTGCATTAAACTTTTATTTTGAAAAGATAAGATATAATTGCGCCATATTATATAAAGGATTTATATGCAAAACTTTACTGTTTTTGATATAGTAATTGTAAGTATTACTGTCCTTCTTGGTTTAAAAGGTCTTTTAAGAGGGTTTATTAAAGAGGTTTTTGGACTAGTAGGTATTATTGGGGGGGGAATTTTTGTTGCTTCTAGAATGGCAGGAGAAATTGGGAAACTAATTGCACCAGTGTTAGCATTAGAGAATAATGCAACAATACAACTTATTGGTTTTATAATTGGACTTGTTGGTTTTTGGGCTATTATTTATGTTCTAGGAATTATTCTAAGTAAAATATTCTCTGCAAGTGGATTAGGATTAGTTGATAGAATTTTAGGATTTATTTTTGGTAGTGCAAAAATATTTTTAATATTCTCTGTAATTGTATTTGGACTTTACCAAGTAAAATCTTTCAAAAATTTAATGAATGAAAAAGTTGCCAGCTCAATCACTTTTCCTTTTTTTTAATTGAAACAGGTGGATTTATTGTAAAACTTGACCCATCAGCTTTTATAAAACAAGTTGAAGAGAAAGTTGCTCCTAAAGAAGATATTGAAGAAGATCCAGATTTAATCAAAGAGAAATCTTTTACTGAAGAAGTTAAAGATACAGTAAATGAAATTAAAAAAAACTACAGTTGAATCAGGAACAGTAGTTGTAGATACAGTAAAAAAAACAGTAAATGAAAATGTAGAAAAAAATCGCTGATAAAATTGAAGAAACGGCTACTAAAAGTATGGAAGAGACTCCAACTTCAGAAGATGTAAAAGAAGAAGCAAAAAAAATGGCTGAAGAAATGAAAGAAGGAAATTAATATTGTTTGAGAATAAATATATACAGCAAAGAATTGAAAAGGCAGACAAATTAAGAGATCTAGGTGTAAATCCTTATGCGAACGATAGTTCAAGGAATACAACTATCTCAAAATATTTAAATGTAAATAGTGACCTTTTCCAAACTGAAGATAAAAGAGATGAAAATAGACACTATACAGTAGCAGGAAGAATTAAATTTTTCAGACTTATGGGTAAAGCATCATTTTTAAAAGTAGAAGATGAGTCTGGAGTTTTACAAATTTATGTAGCTAGAGATAATTTACCAGAAGGTTTTTATAATGATATTTTCAAAAAAAATATAGAAGTTGGTGATATCATTGAAGTTTCAGGTTACCCTTTTGTTACAAACAAAGGTGAGCTTTCTTTACATGTACATGATTTAAAAATTTTAACAAAAGCTATTTCACCACTTCCTGAAAAATATCATGGTATTCAGGATAAAGAGTTAAGATATAGACAAAGATATTTAGACTTAATCATGAATAGTGAAGTTAGAAAAACTTTTCATATTAGATCAAAAGTTGTATCTTTAACAAGAAGATTTTTTTGAAGATAAGGGTTTCTTAGAAGTAGAAACTCCTATGATGCATCCAATAGCTGGTGGAGCAAATGCAAAACCATTTGTTACTCATCATAATGCATTAAGTGTAGACAGATATTTAAGAATTGCACCTGAATTATATTTAAAAAGATGTATTGTAGGTGGATTTGAAGCAGTATTTGAAATCAACAGATGTTTTAGAAATGAAGGTATGGATGCAACGCATAACCCTGAATTTACTTCTATTGAATTTTATTGGGCATATAAAACATATAAAGATTTAATTGAACTTACAAAAGAGTATATTGAATACCTATTTGAACATTTAGAATTGCCAACTGTTTTACCATATGGTGAACTTGAAGTTGATTTCTCTAAGTTTACTGAAATACCATTAATTCAGTCACTAACTGATATTGGTGGTGTTCCTGCTGATATTACAGAAGATAAAGATAAAATTATTGCATATTTAAAAGCAGCAAATGTTGATGTAAATGAAAAAATGAATTTAGGACAATTACAAGGTGAATTATTTGACGAATATGTTGAAGAAAAATTAGTTAACCCTACATTTATTACAGAATATCCAGTTGAGATTTCACCTCTTGCTAGAAGAAGTGATGACAAACCACACTTAACTGATAGATTTGAATTATTTGTAGCAGGAAAAGAGATTGCAAATGCATTCTCTGAACTTAATGATCCATTGGACCAACTTAAAAGATTTGAAGGTCAAATGGAAGCTAAAGAATCTGGTGGTGATGATGAAGCACATGAAATGGATGAAGACTTTGTAAATGCCTTATCTTATGGTATGGCACCATGTGCTGGTCAAGGTATTGGTATTGATAGATTAGTAATGATGCTTACAAATGAGCACTCTATTAGAGATGTATTATTATTCCCGGCAATGAAACCAATAAAAAAATGAAATTAACCTTCATGACGATGAAGAAGCTTAAAAAATAAATATTAATAGGAGAAAAGATTAAATGAGTTTTATTTCAAATGCAAACTTAGAAGTAGCAGACAAAGAGATTTTTGATATTGTAGAAGCAGAATTAGAGAGACAAACAGATCATCTTGAGATGATTGCAAGTGAAAACTTCACTTCTCCAGCAGTAATGCAAGCAATGGGATCAGTATTTACAAACAAATATGCAGAAGGTTACCCTTATAAAAGATATTATGGTGGATGTGAATTTGCTGATGCAGCTGAGCAATTAGCTATTGATAGAGCTTGTGAAATTTTTGGATGTAAATATGCAAACGTACAACCTCATTCAGGTTCTCAAGCAAATGGTGCAGTTTATGCAGCATTATTAAAAGCTGGTGATAAAATATTAGGTATGGATTTATCTCATGGTGGTCACTTAACTCATGGTTCTAAGCCATCATTTTCTGGTAAAAACTACCAAGCTTTCTACTATGGTGTAGAGTTAGATGGAAGAATCAACTATGAAAAAGTAATGGAAATTGCAAAAATTACTCAACCAAAAATCATCGTTTGTGGCGCTTCTGCATATGCAAGAGAGATTGACTTCTCTAAATTTAGAGAAATTGCAGATGCAGTAGGAGCAATTTTATTTGCTGATATTGCACACATCGCAGGATTAGTTGCAGCTGGGGGGGAGCACCCATCTCCATTTCCATATGCAGATGTAGTTACTACTACAACTCACAAGACTTTAAGAGGTCCAAGAGGTGGTATGATTATGTGTGATGATGAAGATATTGCTAAGAAAATTAATTCAGCTATCTTCCCTGGATTACAAGGTGGTCCATTAGTTCACGTAATGGCGGCAAAAGCAGTTGCATTTAAAGAAATTTTAGCACCCCCCCAGTGGAAAGAGTATGCAAAACAAGTAAAAGCAAATGCTGCAAAACTTGCTGAAGTATTAGTTTCAAGAGGATATGACATCGTATCTGGTGGAACAGATAACCACTTAGTATTAGTATCATTCTTAAATAAAGAGTTTTCAGGAAAAGATGCAGATGCAGCTTTAGGAAATGCTGGTATTACAGTAAATAAAAATACTGTTCCTGGTGAAACAAGAAGTCCATTTGTAACTTCTGGTATTAGAATTGGTTCTCCTGCATTAACGGCAAGAGGAATGAAAGAAAAAGAGTTTGAAATTATTGCAAATAAAATTTGCGATGTATTAGATGATATTGAAAATACACAGTTACAAGCAAAAGTAAAAAAATGAGTTAAAAGATTTAGCAAGAGGTTTTGTAATTTATAACCAATCAACTTACTAAAATAGAAGACTTAATTACCTTAAGGAAATTTTATGGAAATTAAAGGCGAAGAGTTTATAAAAAAGTTCAATTGAAACAAGAAAAAAATGAAATTGAACAAAGATTAAATGAGATTGAAAATGCAGAGTCAATGTATGAGGAACCAGTATCTATTCAAACGAATAGTGTTCCTCCTCAACTTGATAAAGAGATTGAAATTCAAGAAGAGCAAGAGTATAGTGACATAATGCTAGGTAACTCAACGAATAATGAATTAAATAAAAAGAAATATTTAATTCTTGGTCTTGTCTTAGTAATTTTATTTTTACTTACTATTATAATCATTCGTCTTCTTACAAATGATAGTTCTTCAGAAGATTCATTCTCTAAAACTAATAAAGAGAATTCTCAAAAAGTTTTAGAAAATGAAAATATTGAAGAACAATATCAAAAAAAATCATCAACGAAAAACTAAAAAAAATATTAAAGAAGAAAAAGAGAAGATTGCTGCTGTAGAAGAAAAAGTTGATGAGAAATTAAATCTTCAAGAAATTGAAGAAAAAGAAAAGGTAATAGAAAAGGTTCAAGAATCAAAACCAGATGTATTTGATGTTAAGAAGAAAGAACCTGTTTATACACCACCAAAAAAAGTAGCTAAACCTGAACCTAAAGTACAAAAAATTGTGGAAAAGAAAGTTGAAGAAAAAGTAGTTAAACCTGTTGTTAAAAAAACAACTTCTACAAAAACAAACTCAACAACAACTAAACCAAAAGGGACATTTGTACAAGTAGGAGCATTCTCAAAAATGCCAAGTGACAAATATTTAAATAATATTACAAAAAAAAGGTTTTAAATACAAAGTTTATAAAGTATCAATCAATAATAAACTTTTTCATAAAGTACTTATTGGACCTTACAATTCACGAGGACAAGCAAAATTAGCTACAGATGATATTAAGAAAAAACTTAATATATCAGGAGCATTTATACTAACATTTTAAGGGTCACTAACCTATGCAATTTTATTCAAAAGAGCTTTTTCTAGATCAATTCACTCCGGTGTCGATCTACGAAAAAGTTAAAAACCTATATAAAAATGAAATAACATTTCTATTCGAAAGTACTATCAACTCTGCTGATGGGAACTACTCTTTTATTGTAATTGGAGATAGAGAACGAGTTTGGTATGAAGATAATAAATGTTTTCATAAAGATGAAATAGGAAATATTAAAGAAGTAGAATCAAATCCATTAAAATTTTTACAAAAATATTATAAACAATTTGATAAAGATTTCTATAAAGAAAAAGCTAGAGAACTAGGAATTGGGCTAGTTGATGGCTTCATTGGTAATATTGGTTATGATATAGGGAAAGAGTTTGAACCGACGCTAAAGAACTCTATGAATAATTTAGTAGACCAATTAAATATCCCTGATTTAGACTTAATTAGACCAAATATCATTTTAGGTTTTTCTCATAAAACTTCAAAGCTTATAATGGTTACATCTGTTGATAATTTAAAAGATGAACTCGACGTAATTGAAAAAGAATTATTTACTTCATATGAATTTACTCCATTAAAAAAAAGCCGAACTTCTTGATGAAGGAAAATTTAATTTCACAAAAGAAGAATTCTTTGATATGGTTGCCCGTTCAAAAGAGATGGTAAGAAGTGGAGATGTTTTTCAAATCCTTATGTCTAATAGATTTATTCAAAAAGCTAAAGTTGATCACCTAAGTTTTTATAGAGCACTAAGAAGTAAAAACCCTAGTCCATATCTTTTCTTTCTTGAATATGAAGACTTTTCTATTGCAGGAAGTTCACCAGAAGTTATGATTAAACTTGTTGATGGACACCTACTTTTAAGACCTATTGCAGGAACTAGAAAAAGAGGTAAAACATTAGACAAAGACATTGAGATGGAAATAGAGTTAATCAATGATGTAAAAGAGAGAGCTGAGCATTTAATGTTGGTTGATTTAGGAAGAAATGATGTTGGACGTGTTGCAAAACCAGGAACAGTAAAAGTTACGGATTTAATGAGAATTGAGAGATATTCACACGTTATGCATATTGTTTCAGATGTAGAAGCCGTAATTGATGAAAAGTATGACATGTTTGATCTTTTTGCTGCGACTTTTACAGCAGGGACTATGACAGGTGCTCCAAAAATTAGAGCAATGGAATTAATTGCTCAATTTGAAGGAATAAAAAGAAATTTCTATTCAGGTTCTATCGCTTACTTTGGTTTTGATGGAAATATGGATTCTGCAATTACAATTAGAACAACAATGCTAACTGAAGATAAAGTTATTTTCCAAGCAGGAGCAGGAGTTGTTGCAGATAGTAAACCAGAAGATGAATATTTAGAAGTGCATAATAAGCTTGCAGCAAATATTGCAACTTTAAAAGATTTAGCATAAAGGAAAAAGATGTTACTTGGCGTAAACATTGACCACATAGCAGTTTTGAGAGAAGCTAGAAAAATAAATGACCCAAATCCACTAGATGCATTAGGAATTTGTAAATTAGCGGGAGCTGATCAAATTACTATACATTTAAGAGAAGACAGAAGACATATTCATGATAATGATGCAAAAAGAATTTGTGAGATATCTGCACTTCCTGTTAATTTAGAGTGTTCTATAAATGAAGATATAATTGATATTGTATGTAATATGAAACCAATGAGAGTTACACTTGTTCCAGAGAGTAGAGAAGAAGTTACAACTGAAGGTGGATTAGATTTAGCTTCTAACTTTGAAAAAATAAAAAAAGCAGTTAAAAAACTACATGAAAATGAGATTGAAGTTTCACTTTTTATTGACCCAAATAAAGAGATGGTTAAACTATCATCAAAATTAAATGTAGAATGGATTGAGCTTCATACAGGTACCTTTGCAAATGTTTATGCAATGCTTTATTCAAATTTATCAAATACTCATCATACTATTCCTGAACTAGAATTAACTAGAGAAGAATTAAAAAAACTACTTGACAAAAGTAGAAAAGAGATTAAAAAAATCTGCTTCAAATGCACAAGAACTTGGACTTAAAGTAGCGGCAGGACACGGTCTTAACTATCAAAATGTCACTATGATAAGTTCTATAAAAACAATTGAAGAGTTAAATATTGGTCAAAGTATTATTGCAAGATCTGTATTTACTGGATTAGAAAATGCAATTAAAGAGATGAAAGAACTAGTATGAAAACTAAAAATACTAAGCCAAAAATAGCTATAAGTATAGGTGACCTAAATGGTATTGGTTTAGAGATAGCTCTAAAGTCACATGAAAAGATATCAAAACTTTGCACTCCGATTTATTGTATTAATAATTCTATGCTAATAAAAAGTGCAGAAATGTTAGATATAAAAATTCCTAAAGATTTTGATATTCACAATGTAAAAGGTGAATTTGAAATCAAGCCGGGAAAGGTTTCAAGAAAGTCTGGCAAATTTTCATATGATTCATTTAACGAAGCAATAAATCTTGCAAATTTAAAAAAAAGTAGATGCAATATGTACTCTACCTATAAATAAAGAGTCATGGAATAAAGCTAATATAAAATATAAAGGTCATACTGAAGTTCTTCGTGATTTTTTTTGGGAAAGATGCGATTATGATGCTTGGTTGTAAAAAGATGTTTGTATCTCTTTTTACAGAACATATACCATTAAAAAAAAGTTGCAAAGGCAATTGAAGAAAAAAAACTTACAAAATTTTTATTAGATTTTTATAAAAGTGTAAAAAAAATGAAAATATTGGTGTTTTAGCACTTAATCCTCATGCAAGTGACAATGGCGTTTTAGGTGATGAAGAGATAGAAATATTTAAAGCAATAAAAAAATGCAAATAAACTTTTAGGAAAAAAATATTTTTAAAGGACCATTAGTTCCAGATACGGCATTTTCTCCTATGTCAAGAAAAAAAACTTTAAGTATTTTGTAGCAATGTACCATGATCAAGGATTAGCTCCTTTAAAAGCTTTATATTTTGATCAAAGTGTAAATGTTAGTCTGAATTTACCTATTATTAGAACATCCGTTGACCATGGAACAGCTTTTGATATTGCATATAAAAAAAGATATACAAATAAACTGTAAAAGTTATATAAACGCAATTAAAGAAGCCATACAATTACACGAAAATAGATAATGACTACACTTGAATTTTGCCATGAAATTGAGTTTAATAAAATAAATTTTACAGAACGTAAAATTAGAATTACACACCCAAAAACAATACTCTATGGACCACCAAAATCTGGCAAAAGCTATTTAGTCTATGATTATCTTTCAAACTTTGAAAAAGAAGAGTATATTTATATTGACTTCAAAGATTCAAGAAATGACAAAGAAGAAATAATAAACAACTTAGAAGAGTATGTTTTTAGAAATAAAATTAAAATTCTAGTGCTTGAAAATTTTGAGTTTGATTTTAAAATACCTTATTGCGATAGTGTAATAATAACTACGATAAAAGAGTATGCCTTAAAAGGTTATAGAACGTTATTTTTATCACCTTTAGACTTTGAAGAATATTTACTTCATGAAAAAAAGAATCAAAATATCACGCATAACTTTAATACTTTTTTTTAAAATATGGAAACCTTCCTCAAACAGTTGAATTAAGTGAATTTAAGGCATTATTCGATTTACAAAATATTATTAAACTTATAAATCAAAATAAAACATCTGAGGATATTTTAAAAACACTTATTTTAAATATTGATGAAAAAAAGTCTTTAAATCAACTATATTTACTACTTAAATCTAAAATCAAGATTTCAAAAGATAAATTTTATGAAGAGTGTAAACGATTTGAAGAGGAAAGAATCATCTATTTTGTTCCTAAATTCAATCAAAAAAAGCAGTTAAAAAAATATACTCGTATAATAGTGCCTATATAAATGCAATTAGTCATAAAAAAAAGATTTAAAATGAATTAACAAATATTATTTTTCTTGAACTTATAAATAAATACTCTGATATTTTCTATTTAGACTATATAGATTTTTATATTCCTTCAGATAATATTGCATTTGTATCTATACCTTTTTTTAACTCATCACTAATGCAATCCCAATTAAGAAAAATAAAAAAAACAACTTGAAGAATATAAAATTGATGAACTTTACATCATAACAGTTTCAAATAACGAACATTTTTTATATAAAAACTCTCATATTTATGTAGAACCTTTTTATGAATGGGCTCTTAGTTAATAGCCTTAACAATTTTTTTAGAATATTTTAGATATAATCGCACAACTATAAAAGGACGATAATGAATAAAAGAGTACTTGTAAAATTTTCTGGTGAAGCACTTGCTGGTGCTGACGGATATGGAATTGACACTCAAATTTTAGATTACATTGCAAATGAAATCAAAGAACTTGTTGATAACAATATTGAAGTTGGTATTGTTATTGGTGGAGGTAATATCATTAGAGGAGTTACTGCAGCTGCTGATGGTGTTATCAAAAGAACAAGTGCAGATTACATGGGTATGTTGGCTACTGTAATCAATGGTGTTGCAATGCAAGAAGCATTAGAACATAAAGGTTTAAGTGCAAGACTTCAAACTGCTATAAAAATGGAACAAATTGCTGAGCCATATATCGTTAGACGAGCAACAAGACACTTAGAAAAAGGCAGAGTTGTAATCTTTAGTGCAGGAACAGGTAACCCATACTTTACAACGGATACAGCCGCTACATTAAGAGCAACAGAAATTGATGCATCTATGTTAATTAAAGCAACTAAAGTTGATGGTGTTTATGATAAAGACCCAATGAAATTTGAAGATGCTGTTAAACTAGATACAATTACTTATGACAAAGCATTAGAAGATCATATCAAGGTTATGGATGATACTGCTATTGCACTTGCAAAAGACAATAAACTTCCAATTGTTGTTGCAAATATGAATGAAAAAGGTAATCTACTAAAAATCATCAATGGTGATTATAGTAAATGCTCAATTGTTAAATAAATTAAAAGGCAACTTTTTGCCTTCTTTATGAAATAAAAAAAAGGAAAGAAATGAGATTAGAAGAGAGAATGTCAAAAGCTTTAAAAAAAAGTAAATAACGATAGATATATCTTAGCTATTGCTGTTGGACAAAGAGCAGACGAACTTAGTCGTGGTGCAAAACCTTTATTAGAACAAAATACTCAAAATATGAAATATACTGATATCGCAATTGATGAAATTGCAAATGGATTATTAAAAATCGAAGGTTTAGTAAACAAAGAGTAGTCTATAAAAGCTTTGGCTTTTATACCTACTTAGGTAGAATATGGATCCATTTATTCATAAAATACAGAGCATCAATAATTTAAACGATGCTATAGAACTTCTTAACGCTGAAGCAAATATTACTCCGAAACTTCAAGAGATAATTGATTTTACCATTGAAGCACATCAAGGACAATTTAGAAAAAGTGGTGAACCGTATGCTGTTCATCCAATACTAGTTGCTTCAGTAGCCTCACACTTCTCAAATGAAGAAGATACAATAGCTACTGCCCTACTTCATGACGTAGTTGAAGATACAAAATACAATCTAGATTACATAAAAGAAAGATGGGGGGGTGAAGAAGTTGCTCATATGGTTGATGGATTAACAAAAATCGATGAGATTAGAGAACATGAACTAGTACCATCTAATTCAAATAAAAAAACTTTTATCTTCTGCTATGACTTTTAGAAAAATGTTAATTGCATCTATTGATGATGTTAGAGTATTAGTTGTAAAACTTTGTGATAGATTACACAATATGCTTACACTAAGTGCTTTACCCCCCCAAAATAAACAACTAAGAATTGCTGAAGAGACACTTGTTGTTTATGTTCCTATTGCACATAGACTTGGTATATCTTCAATTAAAAATACTCTTGAAGATTTAGCATTTCAATATATTTACCCAGAAGAGCATAAAAAAATTGATGACTTTATAAAAGAGCATCAACATGCTATTCAAGTAACTTTTAATAAATTTATCTCTTCAACTAAAAAGCTATTGGAAAAAAAATGGTTATGATTTAGAAAAAAAATCAAAATCTATAGTAGAATTAAACACTACTATTCTATTTATCTAAAAATGCAAAGAAAAGGAGTAAGTATTGATGAAGTACTTGATTTACTTGCTATTAGAATTTTAGTTGAGGATGATATTGATTGTTATAAAGTATTAGGTTTTTTTACACTTAGAGTATAAACCACTTATTTCAAGATTTAAAGATTATGTTTCGACACCAAAAGAGAATGGTTATCAAACTATTCATACAACAGTATTTTACAACTCTAAAATATACGAAGTTCAAATTAGAACTTTTGAAATGAATAAAATTGCAGAATATGGAGTTGCTGCACACTGGATGTATAAAAGTGGAGCAAAACAACAACCAAATCTTAACTGGCTAAAATCACTTGAATATTCAAATGATAACGTAGAAGAGTTTTATGCTGAGACAAAAGAGGATTTATACTCAGAAGAGATAGTTGTATATTCACCCCCCCATGGTGATACATTTAATCTGCCACGTGGCTCAACTGCTTATGATTTTGCATATGCAGTTCACACAGATGTAGGTAAGAATGCAATTGAATGTTATATAAATAAAATCAAAAAAACCACTTTTAACAGAATTACATAGTTCAGATATTGTTTCAATAAAAACTGTTGACCACTCTATTCCTAGATGTTCATGGATAGATATGGTAAAGACTAATAGAGCTAAAAAGCAAATTCGTATATTATGTTCTCAAAGATTAAGAGAAATTGATGAACTAAGTGGTAGAAATATTATAAATACTGTTTTTTTCAAAAAGTTTTAAAGATGTAACATCAATATATAATGTGGATTCATTACAAAAAATACCACATATACTTGATTACTTTAAACACGTTAAACATCAAATAGAGAAAAAAATCATAAAAGATCAAGGTTTTGTAGCTAGATTTAAAATATATACAAGTAAAATCAAAAAAACATAAATTTGACAACATGATCATATATTCAAATTTTAGTATTAATTCTGTATCATTTGACCATTGTTGTCATCCAAAATTTGCAGATGAAATTGTTGCATTTAAAGAGGGAAATAAAGCAGTTATTCACCACAAGATGTGTGATAAAGCTTATAAGAAAATTATGAGTAATGACGAGATGCTTTATTGTAAATGGACAAAAGATACTTTATATCAATATAAAATGGTAGTAAGTTTACCAAATACTAAAGGTGAGTTAGCTAGGCTTTTAAGCTATATGAGCCAATATGAGGGATATATTCTATCAGTTGAATATGGTAGAGAAAAACATTCATACAGACAATATTGTGATATTGAATTTGAGTTAAATAATTCAAATATAGATGAAGTAAGAAAAATTATAGAGAAAAAAAAGCAAAAGTAATTGAATTTTTCTCAAAAAAAAGATGCATATAATAAATAAGTTTTTTTGAACTAATAAAGAGAGGATAAATGGAAGAGAAAATTAAAGAAGCCCTTGCAGAGATACAAAGAGGTACAGCAGAAATTATTGATTTAGAGGGAATTGAAAAATTATTAAAGAACTATTATGAAAATGGGGGGGAAAACTTCTATGTAAAAGCTGGTTTTGATCCAACTGCTCCAGACTTACACTTGGGGGGGCATACTGTTTTAATTCAAAAATTAGCAACTTTTCAAAAGTTTGGAGGAATTGTACAATTTTTAATTGGAGACTTTACTGCAACAATTGGTGACCCTACAGGGAAAAGTGAAACTAGAAAAGTTTTAAGTGAAGAAGATGTTATAAACAATGCAGTTTCATATAAAGAACAAGTATTTAAAATATTAGATCCAGAAAAAAACAGAAGTTATGTTTAACTCAAAATGGTTAAAAGAGCTTGGGACTGGTGGACTTATTGCTTTAGCATCAAATTTAACGGTTGCTAGAATGTTAGAAAGAGATGATTTTGCAAAAAGATATGCAAGTAATACTCCAATAGCAGTAAGTGAATTCACTTATCCATTACTTCAAGGTTACGATTCAGTTGCTATGAATACTGATATTGAGCTTGGTGGTACAGACCAAAAGTTCAACTTACTTATGGGAAGAACTTTACAAAAAGCTTATAATACAGGAAAACAACAAGCTGTATTAATGATGCCTATCTTAGAAGGTCTTGATGGAGTACAGAAAATGTCAAAATCTCTAGGTAACTATATTGGTGTTACTGATGAAGCTTTTGATATGTTTGGTAAAACTTTATCAATTTCAGATGAATTAATGTGGAGATATTATGAATTGTTATCTACTAAATCATTAAAAGAGATTGAAGAATTACAAAATGGTGTAGAAGATGGTTCTTTACACCCTAAAAAAAAGTAAAAGAAGCCCTTGCAATGGAAATTGTTGATAGATTCCATGGTCAAGGTGCAGGAGAAAAAGCTAAAGCAGAATTTGAAAAAGTATTTGCAAAAAAAAGATATTCCAACTGATATGCCAGAATTTGAAATGGAATCAGGAATCTGGCTTTGTCAAGCGTTAGTTGATTCAAACTTAGTAAAATCTACTTCACAAGCAAGAAGAGATGTAAAAGCGAATGCAGTTTCTTTAAATCAAGAAAAAGTTCAAGATGAGAAGTTAAACTTAGAAGCTGGGGGGGAATACATTTTACAAAAAGGTAAAAAGAATTTCGCTAAGATAATAATAAAATAAAAGGCCAGTTTTGAAAATAGGAAAATATGAGATTAAACACCCAATTATCCAAGGTGGAATGGGAGTTGGAATTAGTTGGGATCAATTAGCTGGATCAGTTAGTAAAGAAGGTGGTCTTGGAGTTATATCTTCAGTAGGTACAGGTTATTATAGAAACAAAAGTGAAAATGTTAATGTAGTAATGAGAAAAGATAAACCAAAAGATGTAATGAATTTTTATTCAAGAGAGGCTTTTTTTTGAAATTGTTGAAAATGCAAGAAAAATATGTGGAGACGCTCCATTAGGATGTAATATTTTATATGCTTGTAATGACTATGGAAGAATGGTAAAAGATGCCTGTGAAGCTGGTATTAATATTATTATTACTGGTGCTGGATTACCTACAAATATGCCAGAATTTACGCAAGATTATCCAGATGTTGCATTAGTTCCAATTGTAAGTAGTGCAAGAGCTCTTAAATTAATTTGTAAAAAAATGGAAGAAATATAATAAAGTTCCAGATGCAATTATTGTAGAAGGACCTTTAAGTGGCGGACACCAAGGTTTTAAATATGAAGATTGTTTTAAAGAAGAATTCCAATTAGAAAATATTATAGGACCTGTTATAGAAGAAGCAAAAAAATTGGGGGGGTGAAGATATACCAATTATTGCCGCAGGTGGAATTTGGGACAAAAAGGATATTGATAAATTTATTGATGTGGGATGTACTGGTGTTCAAATGGCAACAAGATTTATTGGTACATTTGAATGTGATGCAGATTCTAAACTTAAAAATGTTCTTTTAAATGCAAAAGCTGATGATATTAAATTAGGAAAATCACCTGTTGGTTTACCAGCTAGAAGAGTAGTAACTAAATTACAATACTCAATTGAAAATAATACAGCTCCTAATGTTCAATGTATTTCAAATTGTGTTGCTCCATGTAATAGAGGTGTTGAAGCTAAGGCTGTTGGATATTGTATTGCTGATAGACTAGGTGCTGCTTATCAAGGAGACTTAGATACTGGTTTATTCTTTACTGGTGCAAATGGATATAAAATAGATAAAATTATATCAGTACATGAATTAATGGAAAAACTAACAAAAGGAGAATAAAATTTTTAAAAAAATTTATTCTTCTAACTTTTTTTTTATTGTTAACATCAACAGTTTTTGCTGTTGATGATACTTTACAAAAATATAATAGCGCAAGAATGGGCTATTTAAAAGCTGTATTAAACAACAATCAAGACCAAGAAATTAAAAATCTAAAAATATTAGTTTCTACTGGTAAAAAAACTCAAAAAAAATATTACAAAATATGAAAAAGAACTAAAAAAAATATAATGGTTCTATCTCCACATATACTAGAAAAACAGAACCTATAAAACCTATAAAGATTGAAAAAAAATAAAAAAAACAACTGTAAAAAAAAGATACCTAATAAAAAGGTAGTTAGACCAAAAATTTCAAAAATAGATACTAATAAATCACAATATACAATTAAATCTGTAGTAAGTAAAGATAATATGGTTATTATTGATTTTAATACAAATATTAGTAAAGACTATGTGAAATTCTTTGAGAAAAAAAAGCCAAAAGTGGATATCAAGATATTTATGATATTAGAGGTCGTTTTAAAGATGCATATCCAACAAAACTAGCTATTAAGGGCGTTAAACAAATAGTAATAAAACAAGAGAAATATAAAACTCTTAGAATTATATTTGAAGATAAAAATAATCTAAATACAATATACTCTTTAGGGGGGGAAAAAAGAATTATATTAAAAGTTTTAAATACAAAATCAAAAAGTACAGTTAAAAATAAAGCTGTATTATCAAAATCACCAAAAATCATAAAAAGTGGTAAGAATAGAATTATAGTACTTGATGCAGGACATGGTGGTAAGGATTCTGGAGCCGTAGGTAAAAATAAAAAAAATATGAAAAAAATTACAGTTTTTAAAGTAACAAAATATTTAGAATCTATCTTAAAAAAAAGAGGTTATAAAGTATATCTTACTAGAACTAATGATAGATTTATAAAAGTGAAAAATAGAACTATTTTAGCAAACAAGAAACATGCTGATATCTTTATATCTATTCATGCAAATGCAGCCCACAAAAGTAGAGTTAAAGAAGCCAAAGGAATAGAAACATTCTTTTTAAGTCCTGCAAGAAGTGAAAGAGCAAAAAGAGTTGCTGCACTTGAAAATAAATCAGACATACGTTCAATGAGTGGCGCAACAAAACAAGTTTTTCTAGAGTCTTTAAATAGACCAAGAATAACAGCTTCACATAAACTATCAATTGATATTCAAAGAAATATGCTATTTAGTACAAGAAAACTATATAAAGATGTAGTTGATGGTGGGGGGGTTAGAGAAGGTCCATTTTGGGTATTAGTTGGTGCCCAAATGCCATCTGTACTTGTAGAGATTGGATATATAACTCATCCTCTAGAAGGGAAAAGATTATATAACACTAATTATCAAAAGAAATTAGCATTAGGAATTGCTAACGGGATCGATTCTTATTTTGCAAAAAAATCCTTAATATCTTCTATTAGTTTTTTTTGTTTTTTCTTTATATCAGGTAAATCGTTAATATTGAAGAATTTGACTTTTGAATTTTCCCATGAAAGATAATTATCATATAGTTTATCTTCACTAAAGTAATTACCTATCTTGTCAATTTTTTTAGCATTTACAATCCAAATACCAATATCTTTTTCATCATTTTCCTGAAAAAAAATAATCTTCAAATAAAAAAGTTTCTATCTTTATTCCGCACTCTTCAAAAAAACTCTCTTTTTGCACACTCTTTAGCTGTTTCATTTTCTGTTTGCATACCTTTTAAACAACCCCCCCATTTCTCTAGGCTTTTTACTGACTTACAAAGAAGTATTTTAGTTTTTTTTATTCTCTAATTTATAAAGAAGTATGCCATATGCTTTTATCTTTTCCATTAGTATTTAATTTTCCTTTTATAAATAATAAATGAAATCACAAACCACAAGAACATAGGTAAAAGTAGTGAGAATTCAGGTTTAAGTACTCCACTATTTGAAAACTTATGAAGCATAAAAAATATACCCCCCCAAATTACTAATGTCCCAAATATAGCAAAGGATGTAAAAGAACCTATATTAAAGAATCTTCTATTATATGATGTATATACAAAAATCAACATGATTAAAGGTAATACAAAAAAAATGGAATTACTATTTCATAATAAATTGCAGACCTAATTTTATCTGTATTTACATCTTGCTTAGATAAAAGAGATAGTGCAGAAATTGCATCTAAAATAGAGAAAGATGATTTTTCTTCATATACATTATCTAAGATCTTAGGTTTAAAACCATCTAATGTATTTAAAAATTTTTCATATCTTATCTCTAGTTTTGACGTTTCAAAATTTAAATTTTTGGTTTTTTAACAATTTTTGCATCAATAATATACCACTTGTCATTTTGAAAAATTGCTTTTTTAGCAATTATTGTTTCTATAATATCATCATCTTTTACTTTATAAATATGAATATCTTCTGCCTCTTTTTTTAAAGGAAATAGTTTTTTAAAGTAAATAAAATTGTCATCATATTTTAAGAAAATATCCGCTTTTGTACTAGTAAAATAGTTACCATCTAATATCTTTTTTTTCTGCTCGTAAGAGTATGCCATTGGTGTCATTTGAATTGATATTAATAGTAATAAAAGTGCCAAAGATAAAAAAACTACAGGAGAATAGACATCAAATCTTTTTGCTCCAAGTGCAGTAAAAGCAACAAGTTCATTATTCCTTACAAATATTACAAGTGTTAATATCCAACCAAAAACTAAAGATAATGGTAAAGTTAAAGTCAACGTAAAAAAAACTATTATACATTAGATACAGTAGCTGTAAGTTAGCCGAAGCAGGTAAATCTTTTGAGTTTTGTAAAAAAAATCCATTCCAACAAAAAAACAGTTGTAAAGATATAAGTACAATAATAAAATGTAATAGATACTTTTTTAAAATATATTTAGTTAATATGCTCATATTATTTCAGTGTAAATTTTGATTTTACTTCCACAATATCATCACTTTTTAGTGCTTCAATTGCTTTAATAGTATGAGAGATTATACCTTGTAATTTATTTAATTCTTCTTTTGAAAAGTTTGATAATACATAATTTGCAACATCTTCTTTATTTGCTGGTTTACCAATACCTATTCTAACTCTAATATAGTCTTTTCCTACATGAGAATCTATAGATTTTAAACCATTATGCCCACCATGACCACCACCAACTTTAAACTTTACAGTTCCAAATGGTAAGTCTAAATCATCATGGATAACAATAATTTCTTCCATGTTTATTTTAAAATACTCTTTTATGGCACCAACAGCTTCACCTGAATGATTCATATAAGTATTTGGTTTAACAAATAAGTTGTAACCTGATTTTTGTATATCTGCTTTGAAGTTTGATTTATTTATATTTGAAGAAGTAAGATTTTTAGTCATCTCGTCAATAACTAAAAATCCTACATTATGTCTAGTTAATTGGTATATTTCACCAATATTCCCAAGACCTACTATTAAATGCATTAAAAACCTAAATTACTTAGCTTTAATAACACCTACAACTGGTACTCTTGGGTCTAAGAAACACTCAACACCTTCTGCAAATGTTAAGTCTCTAACTAGAATTGAATCACCTGTATCAAGATCAGCAACTTGTAAATGGAAAGACTCTGGTAAGTTTTCAATTGTAGATTTTACTGGAACTCTTTTCTTGTGATAAATGAAAAGACCTTTATTTTTAAGACCTTTTGGTGTACCTTCTACAGTTACAGGAACTTTATAAGCAGTCTTTACACCTGGTTGCGCAACCATTAAATCAACGTGTAATAAATCTGAAGTAACAGGGTGTTTTTGGTACTCTTGTACTACTACTTTACAAGTATTTTCACCAACTTTTACATCAAATGCAATAGTCTCTTTGTTTCTTAAGTATTTAATAAACTCATTCTTTTTGAATGCTGCTGAAATATTTTCTAAACCTTTACCATAAATGTTTGCAATTAAGTAACCATCTCTTCTTAAAGTTTTAGTCGCTTGTTTTGTCATACTATCTCTTACGATACCCTCTAACATAACTTTCCTTTTTGTTAATTTTTATTTTAAGAGCGTGATTTTACTGAAAATTATATAAAAGTTAGTTTAATCAAACTATAAGTTTTACTTTTTATTTATATTTTTTACATAATAATATAAAGATTTTAATTCATCATCAGTTAAAAAAATATGTGGGCATAACTTTAGATTCTGTTTTATCAGCTTTTAGTTTTTTTCAAAAAAAATCTTCAAAAGAGACATTACTAATAGCAGGTGCTATTATTGATTTTTCTTCTAGCTTTTTTTTGTTTTTCTATTTATCTGTTTATATTTAGCTATTACTACAGCTTTATCACCTTTTGCATGACATTTCACACATCCAACACCTCTTGGATTTTCATAAAGCATTGCTCCATATTCGAATTTTGTAATAAATGAATTATCAACACTATTAGCAAAGATAAAAGTAATTGAGAAAAGTATCAAGAAAAGGGTCTTCAATATAAAACCTTGTGTAAACCTAAATTAAAAATATTTTGGATATTATATCAACCTAAAATTAAATAAATATGAGGCTAAAAATCAATGACATTACTAGACGGTAAAGCATTATCAAATAAAGTTAAAGAAGAAGTAAAAGTTGAAGTTGCAGAACTAATTGCAAAAGAGAAAATCACTCCAGGTTTAGCAGTTATTTTAGTAGGAAATGATGCTGCTAGTGCTACTTACGTTGGAAGTAAAGCAAAAGCTTGTAAAGCAGCTGGTATTTATTCTGTTGTACATGAAATGCCAGATTCAATTACACAAGATGAACTTCTTGATATAATTCAAAGAATGAATGAAAACCCAGCATTAGATGGTATACTAGTACAATTACCACTTCCAAAACATATAGATACAACTATTGTACTTGAAGCAATTGACCCATTAAAAGATGTAGATGGATTCCACCCATACAATGTTGGAAGAATGGTATCAAATTTAGATACTTTTTTACCAGCAACTCCTTTTGGTGTTATGAGAATGTTCGATGAGTACGGTATTGAATTAAGCGGTAAAAACGTTTGTGTAATTGGTTCATCTGATATTGTAGGAAAACCAATGGCATCACTACTTACAAATGCAAAAGCTACAGTTACTGTATGCAACTCTAGAACAAAAGACTTAAAAGCACATACAAGTGTTGCTGATATTGTTGTTGTTGCAGTAGGTGTTCCTCATTTATTAAAAGCAGATATGATAAAAGATGGTGCAATTGTTATTGATGTTGGTATCAATAGACTTGATACTGGTAAACTAACTGGTGACGCAGATTTTGAAGATTGTAAAGACAAATGTAGTTATATTACTCCAGTTCCAGGGGGGGGAGTTGGACCTATGACTATTGCTATGTTATTAAAAAATACACTTAAAGCTGCAAAATTAAGAAACAAAAGAGAAAGTAAATAGATGTTAAAAAAAGTATATAACTGGTCTAGTTCTTGGACTGGTACTATTGTAATTGTACTTACAATTATATTTTTTGTAGCACAAGCCTTTGTAATTCCAAGTGGAAGTATGAAAAATACCCTTCTTATAGGAGATATGTTATTCGTTAAGAAATTTTCATATGGTATTCCAACACCTAGAATTCCTTGGATTGAATTACAAGTACTACCTGATTTTAATGACAATGGTCATCTAATTGAAGGCGATAAACCAGAACGTGGAGATATTGTAGTATTTAGATATCCAAAAAATGACAATATTCATTATGTAAAAAGAATGGTTGCTAAAGGTGGAGATATAATTGCTTTAAAAGATAAGCATCTATTACTTCATCCAAAAGAAGGAAATGAATACATTAAGAAAAACTATCCAGCAGATAGAATTGTTGAAGCTGGTGGAAAACTTTTTGTAGTAGATCCTTATAAATTAAAGCACCCAGGAATACATAATGATCCAAAAGTTGTAAAAGATGGATTAAACCCTTATCAACTTTTTGATATGTTACCTATTCAAGTTCCTGAAGGTGAATTTTTCATGATGGGTGATAATAGAGACCACTCAATGACTCTAGGTTTTGGGGGGGAACAGTTGAATATAAATACATTGTAGGTAAACCTTGGTTCATCTATTTTTCTTGGAATGAAGATAAAGAGATTAGATGGGATAGAGTATTTAGAACTGTAGGTAGTTTAGAAGAAGATATGAAAGACAAAGATTTAAAAATAGATCACAAAGAAGGAATATATTAATGAAATATTTTATCGGTGCAGATCACGCAGGTATAGATATTAAAGCTTACGTAAAAGAACTTTTTGAAGCAAGAGGTCATGAAGTTATTGATTTAGGACCAAATTCAAAAGATAGAGTTGATTATCCAGATTTTGCTGCAAAAGTTTGTAAAGAGGTTTTAGCAAATGAAGGAAGCAAAGGAATTTTAATTTGTGGTTCAGGTATTGGTATGTCTATGGCTGCAAATAAATTTGATGGAATTAGAGCTGCACTTTGCCATAATGAATATTCTGCAAAAATGGCGAGAGAACACAATGATGCAAATGTTATTTGTCTAGGGGAAAGAGTTTCTGGATATGGTATGGTTGAAGCTATTATTGAAGCATGGGATAAAGCCTCTTTTGAAGGTGGAAGACATGAAGGAAGAGTAGAAAAAATAAATAATCTTTTTGGAAGTTGTAGGGTATAAAAATGCGTGAACCTTGGGTAGCATATGTAGTAGTAGGAGTTGTTGTTGCACTTATGATGCTTGGTAAAAAAATGATGTTTTTTTTCAGATGATAATGAAAATAAAAAAAAGAAATAGATTATGATTAATCCTAAAATTATAGACTATATCTTTTCATCTGCATCAATCCAAAGATGGAATGACTACCCAAGAATGGTTGAACTTGTTGAGCTTGATAAACAAGCTCACAAAATGATAATCGCATATTTCATAGCAAAATTTGAAAAAGATATAAACTATACACATTTAATAGAAGCTTCTATATTTGAATTTCTAAGACGTGTAGTAGTAACAGATATCCGACCTGATGTATTTAGAAATGCCTTACAAAAAAGAGCTAAAGAGATAAACTCTTGGGTTATTGCAAATTTAAATACATCGTTAAAAGATATTGACAATGGAAACTTCTTACAAAAATTTGAAGACTATTTGGACAATCCAAATATGTACAAAAAAGAGAGATTTATTTTAAAAGCAGCCTCATATCTCTCTACAAAATGGGAATTTTCTATTGTATATCAAACTTCAGCATTTTTATCAGATATTGAAGATGTTAAGAAAAGTGTTGAAGAAGAGATAGAAGACTACTATGAACTAATTGGTGTACGAAAAATTGCACTTAATAAAAAAACTTGCAAAAATAGTAGATTTAAGTGGAAGACTTAGGTTTCAAAAAAAGATGGGCACAAACACCAAGAGTACCAGAAACATCAGTTTTAGGACATATGCTTACAGTTGCTATTTTTTCATACTTTTATTCACTAAAAGTAAATGCCTGTGATACAAGACTACAAAATAACTTCTTTGTATCATTATTTCATGATTTACCAGAGGCATTAACAAGAGATATCATTACACCTGTAAAATATTCAGTTGATGACTTATCAGATATTATTGCAGAATATGAAATCAAAAAGATAAATGAAGAGATATTACCAAACCTACCTGAGTTTCTTCATGATGAGTTTTGTTATATCTTAGGTCTATATAAAGATGGAACAAAAGATGAATTTGAAAATAGAATCTACCAAGACAAAATAGAAAAAGTAGATGACTCATCAAAGTACAATATGGATAAATACAATACCATAGATGGATTGGCACTTAAACAGTGTGATAAATTATCTGCCTTTGTAGAAGCTAGTTTATCTATCTCACATGGAATAAAATCAAAAGAGTTAGTAAACGGTAAAAAAACAAATTATGAAATCACTAAAAATGGTAAATGATGTTGATTTTATAAATATAGCTCAACAAATAGATGAAGAGTTCTGCACAACAGGACAAACACAAGTTAGAATGGATTTTGATTAA
>JDSG01000094.1_pt1 | contig 29716 bp, 54 predicted proteins | sample 199341 | NCBI WGS metagenome assembly JDSG01 (sample SAMN02584197, study PRJNA231836) | bioreactor metagenome | isolation source: continuous culture bioreactor short generation time transfer1 day 52 after... | place: Germany: Bremen | reverse complement strand
AAAAAAAAATGAAAGCAATATATTAAAAAGATAATTTTAATTCTTAATTTTTATAAATACTTTTTTTTTATAAATATTTTTATCTCTGTTTGTTTTAGCAAAAACACTAAAAAAAATTACTATACTTGCATAATCAAAATAGGAAAGAGAGTTATTATGGATATTTTACCAGCAATAGATCTTAAAGACGGGAAGGCAGTAAGATTAAGTAAAGGATTGATGGATAGTGCAAAAATCTATTCAGATGAACCTTGGCAAGTTGCTAAAAGATTTGAAGAACTAGGAAGTAAGTGGCTACATATTGTTGATTTAAATGGTGCGTTTGCAGGTGAGCCCGCAAACTTAGAACAAATCAAAAAAAATTAGAGAAAACTGTAATCTAAAAATTGAACTTGGTGGAGGAATCAGAGATGAAGAAACTATCAAAATGTATATTGAACTTGGTGTTGATAGATTAATTCTTGGTTCAATTGCCGTTAAAGACCCACAGTTTGTAAAGGATATGGCAGCTAAATATCCAATTGCTGTTGGTATTGATGCAATGAATGGAATGGTTGCAGTTGAAGGTTGGGCAGAAGTATCAACTATGAAAGCAACTGATCTTGCTCGTGAGTTTGCAAATGCAGGTGTTGACGCTATTATTTGTACTGATATTTCAAAAGATGGCATGCTTTGTGGTGTAAATGTAGAATTTACAGAATCAATTGCTCTTGCATCAGGAGTTGATACTATTGCATCTGGTGGTGTTAAAGATATCACTGATGTACTAGAATGTAAAGACAATGGAAACATAGCTGGAATGATCGTAGGAAAAGCTTTTTATGAAGGAACTCTTGATTTAAAAGAGGCTTTTGATACTGTAAGTCATTTATAAAATACTAGGGTTTTACCCTAGTTATTATTACAAGAACAAAAACCATCATCTTCTAGTTTTTGATTCTGTTTTTCTAAATCTTTTTTATATTTTAGTAAAATCTCAACTTTTTGTACCAGCATCTGTATAGTGAAGTTCTAAACCTTTACTTGTAGCAACAAATCCATTTACATTTATAGTGCCATCATGTACCATCTTATGGTGTTCTTTACAAAGTGGTATTAGATTATACTTATGATTTGCATTTATATGACCAATAAAGCCATCTTTATTTGCCCTTGCTTGTTCTTTTATATGGTGAACATCATCACAAGCTCTTCCACAAATCACACAAGAACTTACGAATACATCTTTATTATATTTTGATGATTTTTTTATGTGTTAGTCTTTCAACAGGAGAATAATCATCAGTTAATTTTTTTTCTAATATCATTTGCAACTGCTAAAAATTCTCTATCCATATGAAGTGATTTAGCATACTCTAAACCATACATTGATGAACCACTTCCATACTTTTAACTTTCTATCGAAGATAAGTTTATCTTCTTCATCTTCATACATTACAGATAAATGAAGTGGGATAATATTTTTAAGTTTTTGAATCTCTTCTATTTCTGGAAGTTGATGTAAATGTGTTGCAAAAACAAAAAGTGATTCTAGTTTTGCTAATTTTAATATTGCGCTAGCAACAATAGATAAACCACTCATAGTCTCTGTACTATGTGAAATTTCATCTCCTAAAATAAGAGATTGTTTAGAAGCTCTATTAAAAATATTTTTAAGTTCTAACATTTCAACTGCAAAAGATGATAAACCTTTTGCAATATTATCAGCCCCCCCTGAGATTCTTGTAAATACAGAATCAAAAATTGAAAATCTCATAGATTTTGCTGGTACATAAAACCCTGCTTGAGCTAATATTACAGCAATACCAATAGATTTCATAAGTGATGATTTTCCAGATGAATTAATTCCATATAGAAGTATTCCATGCATCTTATTATTTTTGATACTAATAGGATTTGAATTTTTAATAATTACATTATTTTTATGTTCTTCTTTTGTTAAAGGTAAATCACCTAAAATAATATCATTTGGTACATAAATCCCTTGTTCTTCATTTGCTTCAATAATTGGATGTCGTACATCAATTATTTCAAGGAAGTTTTGGTCATCTTGCGTTTTTACTATTTTAGGACATACATAATTATATCTTTTTGCTGTTTTAATATTTGATACTGTTAAATCAACTTCTGCAATAAACTGAACTAACTCTTCTAAAAGTGAAGTAAATTTATTTTCAAATTCAGTAAGTTTTTCTTTAAAAACAAGTTTATTAAGCTCAATAATTTTTCTTAAATTATGTACATATTTATCTGAAACACTATCCATCAAAGAACAAGATATTTTCACTGAATTAGTCTGTATTTTTATTTTAAAATCTTTTAATAAAAGTAATTCATCATCAATAATTATATGTGAATTTAATAAATCTTCTCTTATTAAGTTATATCTATTTTTAGTCAAAGATAAAAAGAATCCTTCTTTATCAAGTCTATTAATACTTACAAAATTTGAATCTGATGAGCTTAAAAAAAAGATAAAATATGATGTCGTACTAACTCTAGTTTTTCATAAAGTTTTTCATTCTCTTCATTTAATTCATCAATTTGAGTATTAACTCCATCACAAACCATATTAGACTCTACATCTTTTAGCATATACTTTCCAGAAACTGCCAAGTTAAATGTAGATTCAATTGAATCTACAAACATTTGAAGTTCTGCTAAAGAACAAGGAGGAGTAATAAATTTATAGTTTTCCATAAATGAAACAACTTCTTTAATACTAAGAAGTGAATCATATAAATAGTTTAACTCAAAAGGATGAAGCCTTGAAAGTTTTATCCTTCTTGTAAGCCTTTCTATATCATAAATATTTGCTAATTCATTTTCAATAGGTGCATGATAATCAAATAACTCTTTAGATAAAGCATACCGTCTAAGAAGCTCTTTACTATCTTTTACAGGATGTGTTAGTCTCTCTTTTAAAAGACGTTTTCCCATAGCTGTAGAGGTATTATTCATCAATTTAATCAAACTTGGGTTATGAGTAGTCTCTATTATATTTAACTGCTCTAAAGCGTTATTTCCAAGATATATATACTTACTAACATCAAGTTTAACAGGATATGATAATTTTTGAACGATATTAGAATCATGTCCTATTACAAAATCAATTAAAATAGCAAGAGATTCCGTACTTAAAGGAACTCTTTCCATATCAAGATGCTCAATTGCAGTTAAAAGTGATTCTATGTTAAATACATTTTTAAATAATTCATTTTGATAAGAAATTTTTGGACAAAATGTTCCTATATGAAAAGTTTTTAACTTTAACTCAAGATAATCGATTACCTCTTTTTGATTTATATTCTTATCTGAAAATGTGATTACTATCTCATTTGTTTTATGCATATTCATATAATTAAAAACTTCATCAAGTGCAAAAAAAACTTGTCTTCACTTGTTCCATGAACTTCATTGTAGTAACATTTTCCAGTAGTAACATCAATAGCAGAATATCCAACTAAATATATTCCTTTAATTTGCTCAACTACAAGGGAAGTTATATTATTTTCATCTTGGTCAATTACGAAATCAAAGTTTGTCCCTGGACTTACTACAGTATCAAGGTATCTAGTAACTTTAGGCGGTAAACCCTTTTGTCTTATTATTACAACTGTATATTTCTGTTCAGATATTATTCTAGCTAAGTGTTTCTCTAAAGAAATTGCAGGAACACCTGCCATTATCGGATTTTCTTGTGAATTTTCTAAGATAGATTTATTTTTTCTAGTAAGTTGAATATTTAAAAGCTCTGCTATCTCTTTTGCTTTTCCAACTTGTTCTTCATCATTATTTACTTCATAAACTTCAAAGAATGTTCCAATTTCCATAAGAACAACAGTATTTTTCCCATACTTTTTTTTCAAACAATCTTTGAAGCTTAAAATAAGTAACAGTAAGTAATGTTTTTTTTATTATCTAATAATTCTTGAACTTCTTCTCTCAATTTATTTTTTTCACTCCAGTCCAATCTCTTATCATAGTTCTTTGCTCTCTAGTTAAAGCTGCTTCTTCATGAAATCTTACATAACTTGCTAAAGGCATAGATGCATAAACTGTTCTAAATATCTCTTTCATTTTTTTCTTTTTCTCTTTTGGTGTATATGTTTCCCAAATAGAGAAGTTTACCCATGCTCTTCCATTTTTAACATGTGAACTTATAATCCAAGAAAAAGGAGCTACATTTGAATACCAAGGCCAATTTGTTTCATTTGAATGACAATCGTAGCATGATTTTTTAAATACATTCATAATATGTTCTGGTGCTTTTATTTCTAAATTTTTATTTGCTTCTTCATTAATTTGTTCTGTTTGAATAAATTGCATTGCAATAAATACCAATAAAAAAATTAAAAGTGTTCTTTTCATTTATTCTATTCCAAAAGTAAGGTATATGGCCTTTTTAATTCATTGCAAAATTGAGAGACTGAAAGGTTTCGTCCACGTCTAAAAAACTCTTTTGAATCAAAAAAGACTAATATTGTTGGAATAGAAAATACCGAAAAATTGCTTGCTATCTCTTTATATAAATCTGCTTTTACTTCAAAAAGCTTCATCTTTGGAAAGTTCTTAGAAATTTCTTCTGCAATTTTAGGCTTAAGAATTTGACATACGGAACATGCCTCTCCTGAAAAATATACTAGTACAGGTTCTCCTGTACTAATATACTCATTTAATTCATTATTTGTTGATATTTGGATCATGAACTGGTGCTGACTTTTCAATTATTTCATCAATTTTTTCATGCTCTTTTTTAATTAACTCTTCTTGATTTATTTCAGGATTAGTATGATCTTTTCTATTAACAAAAATATCATGTCTACTTAAACTAATCCCTTTCATATGAGTTAGAGGGAAAGCAAATGCAATACCCTTACCTGTAGTTGTAATATGTAAAGAGTGAATAATAGATTTAATAACAGGATTTACTAAACTTTGTGGTAATAAGAACAATAACATTGCATCATTTGCCTCAAAAGAACTTCTATAGAAGTTATCTATTTTACCAAGTCCTATACCATCTGCACGTAATACAGTAACACCTGGTGCACCTGCTTTATTTGCTGCTTGTATTGCATCAATTTTTTTATCTTTTGGAACTATGATTACAACTGCACTAAAATCCATAGGTAAAGAATGACGTCTATCACTTCCATCAATATTTACAGTTGCTAAATCCATATTTTCTGCATCAATAAGTGTATCTTTTAAAATATTTGCAGCTTCAATCTCTGTATCTGATTTAATTCCAAGTTTTTCGGTAATAATACCATAAAGCATAACGGTAATCATTGGGAATAATGATGCAAAAGCAATAAGACCAAAACCGTCAATAAGGGGAGATCTACCTTCAATATTTGTAGCTAATCCAATACCTAATGCCGCAACTAATGGAACAGTTACTGTAGATGTTGTAACTCCTCCTGAATCATAGGCAATAGGAATAATATATTTTGGTGCAATAAACGTTAGAATAATTACTAAAATATATCCAACAATAATATAGTAGTGAATATGTCCGCCATCAACAATTCTAAATGCTCCAAGGGCAATACCCATAGCAACACCAAAGGCAACAAAAAGTCTTAAAGCAAAATCATTAATTTTACCATCAGAAATCTCTTTTGCTTTTTTTTGCAATTGCCATAAGTGCCGGTTCTGCCATTGTAGTAGAAAAACCAATAGCAAATGCAAATGCATAAATTACAAAAACTGAATCTCTTTTTGTTAATTGATAAGCCATTGTCTCACCAAGTGAGAATAGACCCATTTCAAGACCTAAAATAAAAGCATAAAGACCAATTATTACTAATGCAAACCCAAAAAATACAGTTTTGATATTCTCTATTTTTTTTCTTAATAACACCATATTGGAAAAATAAAATAATCAATAATATTGGTGCGACATCTTTTATTACAGAACCTATTCCTGTTAGTATCGAAGCAAAAGTTATATTAACAACTGAAGAAACTGAAGCTTCAACAACTACTTCTGCTACCTCTTTTGCTTCAACAAGATTATATACAGCAATACCATAAACTTGTACAAAAATCATTGGTGTTAAAGATGCAAATGCAATTAATCCAAATCCATCAACAACAGGGTTTCTCCCTTTAATTGTTGAAGCCAATCCAATACCAAGTGCGGCAACTAAAGGTACTGTTACAGTCGATGTCGTAACTCCACCAAGGTCATAAGCAAGTCCAATAATTTCTTGTGGTGCAAAAAAAGTAACACTTACAACTGCTATATATCCAGCGATGATATAGTAGTGAATTGGGTGACCTTTATAGATTCTATAAACACCTAAGAAAATAGCAAATCCAACTGAACCTGCAACAACAAGTCTTAGTACAGTTGCATCAATTCTTCCACTTGAAATAGAAGCTGCTTTATCAGCAATTACTGCAAGAGCTGGTTCTGCAATAGTTGTACCAAAACCAATTAAAAATCCAAAAAAATAGTACCCACAACATAGTACCATGTTTGGCAAAATCTCTTGCTAGACCTTCTCCTACTGGGAAAATACCAATTTCAAGACCTTGTAAGAAAATAGCAAGTCCAACACCAACAATACCTAAACCAATAGCAGTACTTACCCAACCATCTGGAACAGCTTGGATAATTGCTAATTGAAAGAATAGGATAACAACGACAATAGGAATCAAATCTCTAAAAGATTCCTTCAAAAGCTTCAAAAAGAAGTTAAATTGAGTCATATTTTATTTCTCCCTCATTCATTACTAACTTTGTAATTTGATATTATTTTATTATTATTAATCAAATTATTTGCTGAAAAATGCTTGAGAAAGAAAGTGTTTTTGGTTATTTTATAAAGAAGAAGTAAGAAAAGTAGAAGATTCCACTTTTCTTACATTTTATTAAACTTGATGTTCAGTTTTTTTAGATAATCTCTCTTTTTGAGAAAGGTAAGAATTCACTGCACCTAAGTATGCTTTTGCAGTTGCTAACATAGTATCAATACTTAAACCATGTCCTACGAATTCTGGTGAATTTTCATCGAAAGCTACTCTTGTAGTAACTTTTGCTAAAGCATCTTTACCTTCTGTTACAGATAATACTTTATAATCTTTTAGCTCACCTGTATAACCTGTTAATCTATCAATAGTTTTAAAAATTGCATCCATTGTTCCATCACCAATATTTGCATCTTTCATAATTTGATCTTTATATCTAATAGATACTGCTGCCATTGGCATTCCATTTGAACAGTCTGAAATTTGTAATCCAACTAACTCATAAGTCTTATCTTGATTTAAAGACTCATCTGTAATTAACATTCTTATATCATCATCAGTTACATCTTTTTTCTTATCAGCTAAGATTTTAAATCTTTCAAATGCAGAGTTTAACTCTTCATCAGACACATTATCAAAGCCTAAATGATTTATTTTATCTCTAAATGCAGCTCTACCACTATGTTTTCCTAAGATTAATGTAGAGTCTTTGTATACACCTACATCTTCAGGTCTCATGATTTCATATGTTTCTTGATGCTTTAATACACCATCTTGATGAATACCACTTTCATGTGCAAATGCATTTTTACCAACGATTGCTTTATTTTGTTGTGGCTCCACACCTGTAATAGTTGCAACTAATCTAGAAGTTGGATAAATTTCAGGAGTATTAATATTTGTATATAATCCACCAAATGCATCTTTTCTAGTTTTTATAGCCATTACAGCCTCTTCTAAAGAAGAGTTTCCTGCTCTCTCCCCCCCTAAACCATTGATAGTAACTTCAATTTGTCTAGCACCATTCATAACAGCAGATAATGTGTTTGCAGTTGCTAATCCTAAGTCATTATGATTATGTACAGATACTATTGCTCTATCTCCTGCAAAATCAGACAACTCTTTTACCATTGCCCCCCCTAATTCACTTGGTAATCTATATCCAACTGTATCAGGTAAGTTAATTGTAGAGGCTCCCGCACTAATTACAGCATCCATAACTTCTTTCATAAATGGGATTTCAGATCTACCTGCATCTTCTAAAGAAAACTCTACATCATCAACAAATGTTCTTGCATATTCAACTGCATGAATTGCTCTTTTAATTACTTCTTCTTCACTCATTTTTAATTTATATTTCATATGAATTGGAGAAGTTGCAATAAATGTATGTATCCTATGTAAAGGAGCTCTAGATACTGCTAATCCTGACTGTTTAATATCGTTATCAATTGCTCTACTTAAAGAACAAATTGAAGAATTTTTAACTCGCTCTGCAATTCTACTTACAGCATCAAAATCCCCCCCTGGTGATGCAGCAGCAAAACCTGCTTCAATAACATCAACCCCCCCTAATTTCTCTAACTGTAAAGCAACCTTAATCTTTTCTTCTGTGTTCATTGAACAACCTGGAGATTGTTCACCGTCTCTTAATGTCGTATCAAATACTATAATTCTATTTTTATCCATTTTTATTACCCTCGTGAAAGTCGTGTATTATATCCTTTTTTTTATTTTAAAAAAAGAAAACTATTTGCGTGATTGTTATTTTATATTTAAAAAGTTAAATATTAGAGTGATTTTGAAAGCAGAAGAAGAGTGTTAACACTTTTTATGAAATGGTTGTTATAAAAATCGAATATTTTCATTTTACTCTCCTCTAAATTTTTGTAGTGCCAAATTATAATAAGATAATTTTATTTTGTCAAGAAGTTATCTACATATTATGAAGCAATTTTTGCAATTACGGATTGTCCGCTCTCTAGTTTTTGACCAATTTTTAAATCAGTTGTTGTATTAAGAGGAAATGTAATAATTACTTTTCCATTAATAAAGGTACCTATTTTTTTCACCTTTTTCATAAGGATTTTTAGATATTACTTCAATTGAATCATTGCAAATAGAAGATATTAATTGCATTGTTAAGTTTTTTTTGAACGTATAGTCACTGTTTCATTTAATTTATTTGCTTTTAAACTTCCTAAAGAAAGATTTAAACCTCTCTTATACTTAACTTTAACATCAGAAGATTCTAATGCTCTTAAAATATGAGAGTCAAATAGCCCAACATCAATATGTATAATTTTTTTAAAATCTTTAACATCTATAGCACTTACTTTACCTGAAATAGGAGAATAAATTTCATCATCTTTTAAAGATTTAATATCTATATATTTATATCTATAAGAGAAAAGAAGGAATAGTGTTATAGCAAAAGCAAAAAATGTAAATAATTCACACTCTAAGATTATAAAAATTAACATTGCAATGAATGCAATAAAAATTGGTTTATGTCCCTCTTTTGCTATAACATTATCAGACATTACTCTTTTTCCTCTTTTTTATCTTCTGATTTTTCTTCTTCAGTTTTTTTCAACTTCTAATTCTAAATCATTGTTTCCATTGTTATTATTCTCTTCAGTAGTTTCTTCCTTAGATTCTTCTACTTCTTCATCTTTTAAAGCTTCACTATGTAGATCTTCATCTTCGAAAACTTTACCACCATGAGCTTTGATTACTTCTCGTACTCTTTCTCCTGAAATAACTTCAATATCAAGCAATTCAGCAGTCATCTCTTCAATAGCATCTCTATGCTCTTCTAAAGATTTTAATACAACTTTATATCTTTCATTTAAAATAGTTTTTATATGTTCATCAAGATTTTTTGCCATCTCATCAGAAAAATCTTTTTGTGTTTGTCCACCTAAAAACTGATTAGATCTTTTTTCTAATACCATAAGACCCGCAACATCACTCATTCCATAAACTGATGCCATTGATTTTATAATATCAGTTGCTCTTTCAAGGTCATTTCCAGCACCTGTAGATATTTCACCAATAAATACCTCTTCCGCAGCACGTCCTCCAAGTAAAGTATCAACTTCAGCAATAAGTTCGTGTTTTTGCATTAAATATTTATTCTCTTCAGGAGTATTTAGAGTATATCCTAAAGCAGCAAGACCTCTAGGAACAATAGATACTTTATTTACTTTTTTAGCACCCTTAGTGATTTCTGCAATGACTGCATGTCCAGATTCATGATAAGCTACAATTCTTCTCTCTTTTGGAGAAATTCTTCTTGATTTCTTTTCAAGTCCAGCAATTTGTCTCTCTACTGCTTCTTTAAAATCATCATAGTTCACTTCATCTTTTGATGCACGTCCAGCAAGAAGTGCTGCTTCGTTTACAATATTCGCTAAATCTGCACCAGCAAGTCCAGCTGTCATTCTTGCTACTTCAACTAAATCTACATCTTTTCCAAGTGTAACACCTTTGATATGTACATTTAAAATCTCTTTTCTACCTTCAAAGTCAGGTTTATCAACTAAAACCTGTCTATCAAATCTTCCAGGTCTTAATAATGCAGGATCTAGTACCTCAGGTCTATTTGTAGCTGCTAATACAATTACTGGTGCATGCTCAGTTGAGAATCCATCCATTTCTGCTAAAAGTTGATTAAGAGTTTGTTCTCTTTCATCATTTCCACCCATTGGACCACCACTTGCTCTACTCTTACCAATTGCATCAATCTCATCGATAAAGATAATTGCAGGAGCAACTTTTTTTTAGCTTGCTCAAATAAATCTCTAACTCTAGAAGCACCAACACCAACAAACATCTCAATAAAAGCTGACCCTGAAACAGATAAGAACTCAACATCAGCTTCACCTGCAACAGCTTTAGCTAATAATGTTTTACCAGTTCCTGGAGGTCCTACTAAAAGTACACCTTTTGGAATCTGAGCTCCTAGCTTAATATATCTATCAGGAGCAGAAAGGAAATCAACAACTTCTTGAACTTCCTCTTTTGCCTCTTGATTACCAGCCATATCTTCAAATTTTACATTTGGTTTCTCTGAATTAATCATTTTCTTTGAACTTCCAATTCCAAGAATTCCTCCTGAACCTCCACCCATAGATTTTGACATTCTTTTTGCTAAGAACATCCAAATTGCAAAGAATATAAAAATTGGTAGAACCCAACCAAATAACACATCTGCAATTGGATTTTCTTCATTGATTCCACCATAGTTAATGCCTTTTTGCTCTAAGTTTGGAATTAATGTATCATCAGGTATTACTCTTCTTGCTGTATATGCACTGATTTGTCCATTTGAAGCTTTACTAATAGCTTTTATTTGAGTATTTCCAATACCAACATACTCAATTGACCCATTGTTGATTAACTTTTTTTAATTCTGAATAAGCAATTGTTTTATTTTTTTTGTTTGACCAAAAGCAGAACTATTTGCTGATTGGCCTGTCATTGTATTTCCATTACCTTCTGGAAAAACTGCTTTAAATACAAAAATAGTAACAATTGAAAAAATTACAAAAACTAATAGTGGATTACTATTAAAAAAATTGTTATTGTTATCTCCACCATTTTTATCGTTTTTATTAGCCATAAAATATAACTCCTTTTATTTTTTTAAATACTACAGTAATCCATTCATTTTTATGGATTAGCTTTAACTCTTCTAAGTCTTTAAATTTTCTTAGTACCTTATCAATATGTTTATCCAATATCCCTGATATTATTAAAATACCATTATCATTTAAGCATTTCTTTAAATCATTTGCTATAAATACCAAAACATCCGCAACAATATTTGCAATAACTACATCATATTTTTTTAGTTGCACTATTTGCACTTCCTATCCATGATTCATTAAATTTTGTATTATTTAATTCAAAATTTGATTTAGTATCTTTAATACAAACTTCATCTGTATCACAAATATCAACATCACATCCTAATTTTGAAGCAGCAATTGCTAAAATACCACTACCTGTACCTACATCTAATACAGTTTGATCTTTTTTTTAACAAACTCATCAATTGCTTCTATACAAGAAGAAGTTGTTTCATGGTGTCCAGAACCAAATGATAAAGCAGGATCAATTATAATATCAATTTTTTTCATCTTTTTCTTCTTCCCACGAAGGTCTAATGAAAAATTTCCTACTTCTACTGACTTAACAGATTCTTGATATTGCTTAATCCAATCAATATTCTCTTTTTTTTGTAAGTTCAGTATTACAATTAATATTAATTGCTTTTGCAAATTCATTAACTCCAAACTCAATATCAGATAAATCTTCTTCACTTCTTGCAATTATAGTTCCATCAAACTCTTCAATTGCTTCGTTTGTTAAAGAAACAATTAAATCTGTAAATAATTCAAAATGATTTTCTGGTTTAATTATAAGTTCATAATAATATTCAGACAAATATATCCTTTTCTAAAAGTTTTACATTTTATCTAAAAAAAATTTTAAAAGAAGTTTTCTATCATATCTCGCATAATCTTTTCATCCGAAACACGATTTATAATATCTCTAAATTCAGCAGCACCCTTATAACCTTTTGAGTATGAGTGTAATAATTTTCTAAACATTACTGCACCATGTAGTCCATGAAACTTTAAGACTTCATCATAATGTTCTAAAATAATCTCTCTTTTTTTGTCTTCACTGATATCTTCAATACCATGTTTTAATTGATAAAAAAATCCATGGTTTTCCAACTGCAGCACGACCAATCATAACTCCATCTGCACCTGTATGTTGTAATACTTTCTGTGCCTTATCGTAATCAGTTATATCCCCCCCATTTGCAATAACAGGAATAGATACAGCCTCTTTCATAGCTTTAATTGCATCATAATCAACAGGAGCTTTATATTTACCAGCTCTTGTTCTTCCATGTACAGATATAAAATCTACGCCACATGATTCTACTGCTTTTGCAATTTCAACTGGAATTTTTTTTCATTAACACCAATCCTAACTTTTGCAGTTGTATATCTTTTTTTTATTGTATTTTTTTTACAGTTGATAATATTTCTTCAAGCTTCTTTAAATCTCCTAAAAGATTTGAACCTGAGCCATGGTTAAATACTTTTGGTGCAGGGCATCCACAGTTTAAATCAATTCCATCAATTCCTTCAATATCATTTAAAATTTCTACTGCATCACGTACTAATTCTGGTTTATTTCCTGCAATCTGAACAATATAAGGGTCTTCACTTGGAGATTTTTCTATCATCTTTCTAGTCTTTTCAGACTTATAAACTAGGGCATTTGAAGAAATCATTTCAGAGATAGTAACATCTGCTCCAAATTTTTTAACAACTGCACGGAAGGGTAAGTCAGTATATCCAGCAAGAGGAGCCAACACCATTAAGGGTTGGCTAAAATTGATTTTGTCTTTCATTAATTATAAACTTAAATCATCCAATGTATAGTGCTTTCCAGCATCTTTTAAATCTAAAAGTGCTCTAAAAGCAATTAATTCATCTTCATTATAACCAGTTAATAACTCTCTTACTTTATCAATCATTTCTAATTCACATAAAACATAAAAGTATGCTTCTGTTGCTTCTTCATTTTGATCAAAAATAGCTTCAAACAATTCTAAAAATTTATCAGGAGATAAAGCCTCTTTATAAAGTTTTGCAAGAGTTAAATACTCTTCGTTAGAATAATTTAAAGTCTTAGTTATTTTAATAATCTCTTCTTTACTTAAACCAAATTCTCTATTTTCAATATCTTTTACAAATAATCTTAAAGCCATTTCTCTATCAAGAATTACATTTGAGTAAACTTTTTTTACTGTTGTCATTGTTTTATTTTCTAATACATTAAAAAAATGCAACTCTAACAATATCATTTGCATAATTAGGAGCTTTTTTTTAATACATCTAAAGAAAAGTCAGGTTGCTCAGACATTTTATTAATTAAGTTTTGTTTTGCAAGTTCTGAATTAGGATCTAATTTTAATTGCTTTTCATTAACATATTTCCCAGCTTTAATATCTTTTATCTGAGATACTGTTTGATTTAAACTCTCATTTGAAGATGTAAATGTAGAATCTTTTACATCAACATTAAATTGATTTAAAATTGTTGCAATATTTTTATATCCAACAGTTTTAAACTTTTTCTTATCTTGCTTTTGTAAAAGTACCGATTTAATTGTTTCAATTATACTAGCTTCATCTTTTGAGAAACCTCTATTTTTACAATAATTTAATGAACCATAAAATATCAGATGTAGTACAGAAAAAATAAATAGCAAAAGTAACGGTGCTAATATCCAAGCTATAATTGGTAAATTTAAAGAATACTCAGAAATAGTTACTTCATACTCTCCAGGTTGTATACCATATCCAATAACGCCTACTAAAATAACTAATAGTAAAGAAAATCCTATATATATTTTAACTCCCACATTTGATCCTTTTTATTGTTCTAACTCGTGTATCTCTCTACAAGGTGTACAAAACTTAGCAAATGGTTTTGCTCTTAGTCTTCCAATTGCAATTGATTCATCACACATTTCACAAATTCCATATGTACCCTTTTCGATTCTTTTTAAGGCTTCATCAATTTCATTAAGTTCTTTTATTTGCTGATTTGCAATAATTCCCTCTTTAAAACTGTCAGATGATACTTCTGCATAGTCATATTCATCTTTACACTCAGAATCTTTTAGAGAATCAATACTATCCCTACTTCCTTGGATATTTTTATTGATTGTTTCTCTTCTCTCAAGTAAGATTTGCTTTAACTCTTCAATCTGTTTTGCATTAGCCATATTATACCCTATTTTAAAAATTTTGCAATTATACTTAAACTTACATAAATTATTTATGATATGGATGGTTATTTTTTATTGCCAAGCCTCTGAATATCTGTTCAAGAAGGACAAGAGTTACCACCTTATGAGCCATTGTAAGTGAACTTAAACTCATAATTTTATCGCATTTTTTTTAAAAAATTTCTTTCAAATCCAAATGCCCCCCCACCAATAAAAAAAATTTATTTCACTATCATTTGAAATCATTTGTGAAAATTTAAAACTATCTAAGGATTTCCCAAGTACATCTAAAGCTATACAATAGCCATTTATATATGGTTCATAAGCTTTTGTATAGGCTTCTTGTGCCTCTTTTTCACCTATAGACTGTGCTTTTGCTATATTCTTATTAAATACTGAATGAACTTCTACTTTTGCATATTTCGAACACATTTTGATAAATTCGTTAGATAACTTGTCAAATTCATCTTTTGAAGGTTTAACAATTGCATAGATATTAATTTTCATATAAACCACTACCTACTACATTAAATGTGATATTTTCTATCTTATCACTTATTTCTACACCACCAATAGCGCAAACGGGATGCCTTGAGATTTTTGCCAAATAAGAGATTCTTTCACCAAGTAAATTTGAAACATCTTTTGTAGCTGTTGTTTTATATGCACCAAGTCCGATCATATCTAAGTCTAGTTCATTTGCTTCTAGTATTTCAATTTCATTATGAGTTGATAATCCTAGAAGTTTATTTCCAATCTTTTTTTTCTTATAAACTTTAGAGCAATTTTTTTTATCATTATGAATTTTTTTTCAAAATCTTCTTGTCCTAAATGTATACCATCTGCATACTCAATTAATTCTATTTTATCATTTATAATAATTGGTATATCAAGATGCTTTTTTAAATATTTTAAGTTCTCTTTTTGTGTTTGAATTGTATTTATTTTATCTCTATATTGAATAATTTTTACATCATATTTTTTAACAATATTAATAAAATCAAGCAAAAAGATATCTTTTTTAAGGATTGTGCCATAATCACATAATGCATAAAGATAGTTTGAAGCATCTAGGTTAAAATCTAGTGCTTCATTAAATCTATTTGACATTAGCTAGCGTGGTTATTGTGTCTTGAAAACATTGTTAATAAATCAGATAATGTTTTTTTTCATATCTGTTCTATTTACAACCATATCAATTGAACCTTTTTCTAGTAAAAACTCTGCTCTTTGGAATCCTTCAGGAAGATCCGCTCCAATAGTTTGTTTAATAACTCTTTGTCCTGCAAAACCAATTAATGCTCCTGGTTCTGCCATAATAATATCACCTAACATTGCAAATGATGCAGAAACCCCCCCTCCCATTGTTGGGTCAGTTAATACTGAGATATAAGGAAGTTTCGCTTGATCCATTTTCTTTAAAGCAGCCGATGTTTTTGCCATTTGCATTAAAGAGAACGTAGACTCTTGCATTCTAGCTCCACCAGAGGCAGAAACAATAATTAAACCTTGATGTTTTTCCATTGCTCGAGAAGCAGCCCTAACAATTTTTTTTCACCTTCTACAGAGCCTAAAGAACCACCCATAAAAGCAAAATCAAATACGACTAATTGCACAGGTACATTGTTAATTGTACACTCGCCACTTACAACAGCCGATGTTCTACCTGTCTTTTTATAAGCTTCATCAACTCTCTTTTTATAAGATTTTTTATCAACAAATTTTAAAGGATCTATAGGTTTTAAATCTTCATCAAATTCAACAAAAGAATCAGCGTCTGCTAAAATTTCAATTCTTCTTTTAGCTCCAATTCTCATATGAAAATTACATTTTGGACAAATATTATTTTGATTCTCTACTTCTTTAAAAAACATTAATGCTGCACATTCAGGACATTTTATCCAGTGAGTAGGTGCATCTTTTTTTTGTTGGTTGTTCTTTACTGTCATCTCTATCAAATGAAATCTTGCTGAATAAATTTTTTTAAATCCATTATATCTCCTTTTAAATAGTCCCTATTCTTAGGGTATTTTCTTATTTTTTATCTATTTGTTTTACAATTTTAAATTATAAATTCTTAAACTTCTCTACTTCATCAAGTTTTTCCCATGGGTAATCACTTTGACCAACTTGACCTCTTGATGCAACATCTGCATAAAGGAAAGTTTCAGCAGATGGTTTATCTAAACCAAACTGTTCTGTAATCCATCTTGGTGTTAATGGATATTCATCCATTACTATTTGAGATAACTTATCATCATCATATTTTGTATATGTACCCATTGTATCAACTGCAACAGATGTTGGTCTTGCAACACCAATTGCATATGAAATTTGAACATTTGCTTTTTCAGCAAGTCCTGCAGCAACAAGATTTTTTTGCAATCCATCTAGCTGCATAAAGACCTGATCTATCAACTTTAGTATAATCTTTAGAAGACTGTGCTCCTCCACCAATTGGAGAATATCCTCCAAATGAATCCACAATTAACTTTCGTCCTGTTAATCCTGAATCATGTAAAGAAGAGTGATTTACATATCTTCCTGTTGGATTAATATGAATTATAGTTTCGTCCTTTTTATACATATCAGTTGGTAAACCAGTATCATCAATAAGACCTTGAATTAGCTCTCTAACTTCTTCAATAGGCATACCATCAACAGATGGAGCACTTACAACAATAGTATGGATTTTTTGAGGTTTACAATTCTCAAAATTCTCTTTTGTACCATAATCAACTGTAACTTGAGTTTTAATATCAACCCCCCCAAGTTTATGATTATGATTTAATGCATAATGATAAACTTTGTCAGCTAACATTCTTGCATATGTAATAGCAGCTGGCATATAATCAGCTGTTTCACTTGAAGCAAAACCAAACATGATACCTTGATCACCTGCTCCAATTTCACCAGTCTCTTGGTCAACACCTTGAGAAATATCTGGAGATTGTTGATTTAATAAAACTTGTACTTGTACATCATCAGGATGTAAACACTGTTCTTTTGTAAAAGCTGATTTTCCATCATAACCAATTTTTGCCAATGCATCTTTTACTAATTCTTCATACTCTGCTTGAGATAATTGGCATTTAGATTTTACTTCTCCACCAATTACTACATGCTTTCCTGCAACAAAAACCTCAGAAGCTACTCTGCTTTCAGAATCTTCTATAATTAATTTATCAACTATAGAGTCTGCTATAATATCTGCACATTTATCTGGGTGCCCCCCCGGGCTTACTACTTCACTTGTAAATAAGTATTGTTTTTTTGTTTTCCATTTTTGTTTTCCTGTATTGTTTTCCATTTTTGTTTTCCATTAAATAGCTACTTATTTTTATCTTTAAATTTTAATAAAAAAATAAAAAAATTAATATTTATTCAACAGTTACGGACTTAGCCAAGTTTCTTGGCATGTCAACATCATTTCCTAGTCGTACTGAAATCTCCATTGATAGAAGCTGTAATACAACTAACATCTCAAAAAATTCTAACATATAGTGGTCACTTTTTTTTGAGTTTTAATAAAATCATCACTTAGTTCAAAATCAAGAGGAGAAATTGCACAAATTAGTACTATCTCTTGCACTTAACTCTTCAACATTTGATTTTATTTTATCATATAATAAATTCTCTGGCATCAAAGCTATTGTAAATAACTTTGGATCTGCTAAGCAATTGGACCATGTTTCATTTCACCTGCGGGATATCCTTCTGCATGTAAATATGAAATTTCTTTTAATTTTAAAGCACCTTCAAGGGCTAATGGGAAAAAGACATCTCGTCCTATAAAGAAAAAAACCATGTCCATGAAGATATCTTTTTGATAATCTTCTACACTTTTCATGAAGTTTATCAGCTACAATCAAAGATTTTGGAACTTCTCTTAAAGCATGAATTTCATTTTGTAAAACATCACTATCAATTACATTTTTTTATCTTTGCAAAATACAATGATAACATCCATAAAACAACTGTTTGAGTTGAAAATGCTTTAGTTGATGCTACACCTTTTTCAATTCCTGCTCGAGTTAGTATAGTATAATCTGCTGTTCTTGTCATTGATGAGTTGTCAACATTACATACTACAATAGATTTTAATCCTGCTTTTTTTTGCCATCTTTAAAGCTTCTAAAGTATCTGCTGTTTCTCCACTTTGAGAGATTACTATAAATAGTGTATCTTTTGTAAGAAGTGGGTCTTTATATCTAAATTCACTTGCTATTTCTACATTACATTTAACTTTTGACAATCTTTCAAAAAGATATGCTGAAGTAAGTCCAGCATGATATGAAGTACCGCAAGCACAAATTTTTATCTCATTTATTCCATTAATTAAAGATTCATCAATTTCATCAAATAAAATTCCTTCATCTTGTATTCTTCCTAGCATACAATCACTAACAACATCACTTTGTTCATAGATTTCTTTTTCCATAAAGAATCTAAAACCATCTTTTTGTGCGAACTGCTTTGAGGTAGGAAGTGTAGACCACGAATAATCATCAGAAAAAAACTCTATTCCTGAAGCAGAAGCAATTCCACCTACACCATCTTCAAGATAAACAACATCATTTGCAAGACCAATTAATGGTGCATCAGAGGAAGCAAATAAAACTTCATTTTCTTCTTTTCCACGTGCTACTATTAAAGGGCTTCCATGTTTAAAGAAAAATATTTTAGAAGGGTCTGCTTTTGAAATAAGAAGAATAGAAAATGCTCCTTCTAATTTTGAGATAGTTTCTTTAAATGCAACTGTTGTATCATTTAATTTATTTTGAAATTTCAAAAGGTGTACTATAACTTCAGTATCTGTTTGAGAAACAAAGTTATGTCCAGATTCTATTAGTTCCTCTTTTATCTCTTTGTAGTTTTCAATTATTCCATTATGAACTACATAAGAATATTCCCCCCCTAAATGAGGATGTGCGTTTAATTCTGTTGGTTTACCATGAGTAGCCCATCTTGTATGACCAATTCCTATTTCATATGTATCTAAATTTGAGTTATCAACTTTATTTTGTAAATTTTCTAATTTACCTAAAGCTTTAAAAACATCGATTTTATCTTTGTTTAATAGAGCAATTCCTGCAGAATCATAACCTCTATATTCTAACTCTTTTAATCCATCTAATAAATATTTTTTTAGTATCTTGTTGACCAATATATCCAACTATTCCACACATATTCTAAAACCTTTTAATATGTTTTTTTAAAATCAGATATGTTATCTAAAATCTACTAAATAGTTACTTTATTGTTTTAAATTTGATATTAGTTCATTATGAATATATCCATTTGTAGCAACGATATATTTGTCTTCAAACAGTTTATACTCACTTCCATCAAGACTTGAAACTCTTCCACCAGCCTCTTGTAAGATTATAAGTCCAGCACTAACATCCCAAGCTTTTAAATTCATCTCATAATAACCTTCATAAGTTCCTCTTGCAACATAACATAAATCAAGTGCAGCAGAACCTAATCTTCTTATATCTTGACATCTTGGTAATATATATTTTATTTTATTTATTACGTCATTTAAATCATCTTCATTTGTTCCACTTGTATAAGGAAATCCTGTGGATATTAAAGCTTTTTGAAAAATATTCTCTTTAGAAACTTCTAGTTTTCTATCATTTAAAAATGCACCTTCTCCTACTGTTGCACGATAAAGCTCATTTAATATTGGATTATAGACTATTCCAATATATGGTTTTTGATTCTTATAAACTCCTACAGAAATACAAGTATGTGGAACTTTATTTACAAAATTTGTAGTACCATCAATTGGATCCACAATTATTGAATTATTAAATTCAATATTTGTATTATCTGATTCTTCAGCAATTACATTGAAATCTTTAAACTCTTTTAAAAACTTCTCTTTTAGAAAATTTTCAATACCTACATCATATTTTGTAACTAAATCTTTTTTTTGCTTTAAAGTTAACCTCTTTTTTTGAGAAATAACCTTCTTTTAATATTTCGCCTGCTTCTTTTATGATTTCTATTAATTTATTTTTCATTTTATTCCAAATTTATATTTTTATGAATTTTAACAAAACTTAGTTACACTACGGTTAATGAAAGAGTTCGTTTTAACAAAAAATTTAAACTTTACCTTTGGCAATTGTGAAAATTGTGACGCTATGTGTTGCAATGGAATTCATGGAACAGTCTATTCTCAAATTATTCTTGAAGAGTTTGAAAAAGTATATAAAAATTTTCCTATTTTATTTATATTTGGTGAATTAGGTTTTGTAAAACCTGTGATACTCTTAACTAATGGTAATAATTATTGTCCTTACTTAAAGAATAATAAATGCACTATTTATGATAAAAGGCCTACTGTATGCAAAACATACCCACTTAGTCCAAACTTAGATAATGAAATATATATAGATTTACAATGTCCAGAAGTAAATAAAGGTAGTGATTTTATAATTACTAAAAATAAAATAACTTCAAATTTTTCAAATGATATATTTAATAATTATCAAGATAAATATATAAATACTCATTTTGAATTTGAAAATTTAAAAAAAGAAAACTTTGAAAAACTATTTGAAATAAAAAAATATATATTTTTACAAACTTAATTTAGATTACAATTCTAAATATCTATTTTTCCATCAAGAATCATTAATTAATTTAAAGAAACTTAATATAAATAATCTACAAAAATAATAAATAGTTGTAAAAAAAATTTTGATATCTACAATCGCATCAATTACAACTCTTCTTTTAATAATTAAGAGGTTTTACATACATAGAGTGTAATAGATTCACTATATAAAAAAATAAATACTACTCAAAAGAAGTGAAACATACAATAGTTAAGATTGCTTAATCAAAAATTAATAGACACTTTCTTTGATACTGTTGATGAAATTTTTATTATAAGAGAAAGATTCAAGGATTCTTAATCAAATCAATGACTTAGCTATATATTATATTTATGCTTAATGTACTGAATTATTTAATAGAAAAATTACTTTTAAAACCTATAAACATCGCTCAAATAATTGTATATATTAATAATTTATATAAACTAATTCATATAACAGAACTACTAAATACTCATAATATTCGATATGAGATTGGCAATGAAAATATAAAATTATTGTTTTAATTCTTTTGTTTAATTGCTTTTTATGAATTAAAAGTGCTATAATTTTATTAACACAACGATATGGAGGTGTAAATGGCAAAGGATTCACATTTTTAGTATTGTTAAAAATTAAATAAAAAGAATTTACTATAGAGTAAATTTTGTAAATATATGTCTTATTTATAACATATAAGAAAAAAGGGAAGAGGTTAAGTCTCTTCCCTTTTTTTATGCCTTTTCTCTAGGATATGGCGGCGCAATTACACATCAGCTTAGTCTGCGTAAGCTGAAAACGTGAACTCTTCACGTTTTCTTTACGCCTACTTACATTCCCATTCCAGGCATTCCACCCATTCCACCCATATCAGGCATTGCAGGTGATGATGATTTATCTTCTTTAATATCTGTAACAGTCGCTTCAGTTGTTAATAATAATGATGCAACAGATACAGCATTTTGCATTGCTATTCTTTCAACTTTTGCAGGATCAACAATACCTGCTTCAAACATATCAACATATTCACCAGTTGCAGCATTAAATCCTAAATTTTCATTGTCAGATTTTTCAACTTCATTTACAACAACACCAGCATCAAAACCTGCATTTATTGCAATTTGTTTCATAGGTGCTTTAATAGCTCTTAATACAATATCTGCACCAATTTGCTCATCACCATCTAATTCTAAAGATACTTTAGCAGCAGCTCTAATTAATGCAGCTCCACCACCAATAACAATACCTTCTTCAACAGCAGCTCTAGTTGCACTTAATGCATCATCAACTCTATCTTTTTTTCTCTTTCATTTCTGTTTCAGTGGCAGCTCCAACTTTAATAACAGCTACTCCTCCAGAAAGCTTAGCAAGTCTCTCTTGTAATTTTTCTCTATCATAATCAGATGTTGTATTTTCAATCTCTGCTTTAATTTGATTAGTTCTTCCTAATACAGTATCAGCATTTCCAGAACCATCTACGATAGTTGTATTATCTTTATCAATTACAACTCTAGCAGCAGTTCCAAGAACTTCAATACCTGAAGTTTCAAGCTTCATTCCCATCTCTTCTGAGATAACTGTACCATTTGTTAAAATAGCGATATCTTCTAACATTGCTTTTCTTCTATCACCAAAACCTGGAGCTTTTACAGCTGCAATATTTAATGAACCTCTTAATCTATTTACAACTAATGTAGCTAATGCTTCACCATCAACATCTTCAGCAATAATTAATAAAGGTCTTCCAGCTTGATTAACAGCTTCTAAAATTGGTAACATCTCTTTTAAGTTAGAAACTTTTTTCTCGCATAAAAGAATAAAAGGGTTTTCTAGTTCAGCAATCATTTTTTCTGTATTTGTTACGAAGTATGGAGAAAGGTATCCTCTATCAAACTGCATACCTTCTACAACATCTAATTCATCAGAAATACCTTTTGCTTCCTCAACAGTAATAACACCATCTTTTCCAACTTTATCCATTGCTTCTGCAATCATTGAACCAATAGCAGTATCAGAGTTTGCAGAAATTGTAGCTACTTGTTCAATCTCTTTTTTTATCAGCAACAACTTTTGAAGCTGCTTTAAGCTCAGTTAAAATTGATTCACAAGCTTTATCCATACCTCTTTTAAGTGTAATTGGATTTGCACCAGCTGTTACATTTCTAAGACCTTCTTTGAAAACTGATTGTGCTAAAACTGTAGCAGTAGTAGTACCATCACCTGCTTCATCAGCAGTTTTTGAAGCAACTTCTTTTACAAGTTGTGCTCCCATATTCTCTAAAGTATCTGCTAATTCGATTTCTCTTGCAACAGATACACCATCTTTTGTAATTGTAGGAGCACCAAACGATTTTTGTAATAATACGTTTCTACCTCTTGGTCCCATTGTAACTTTTACAGCATCTGCTAATTTTTCAACACCTGCAAATAAAGAATTTCTTGCAGCATCACTAAATAATACTTCTTTTGCCATCTTACATAACTCCTATGATATTTTCTAAATCTAATACTAAATAATCTTCACCTTGAAGTGAAAGTTCTGTTCCTCTGAACTGTTCAAATACAATAGTATCACCCTCTTTTAATTCAGTTATTTCAGAACCTACTGCTTTTACGATTGCAGTATTTGGTTTCTCTTTAGCAGAATCTACAAGAATAATTCCACTTGCTGTCTTTTCTTCTACTTCAGTTCTTTGAACAAGAACTCTTTTTCCTAATGGTTTAAAACTCATTTTAATTCTCCTATAAATTTTTATTATAATTATTATTCATTTTTAGCACTCATATTTTTTGAGTGCCAAATTTTATAAAATTTTTGATTAATTGTCAAGTAATGTGAGTATATTTGACTAAAGTTATATATTTTATTAATTTTTATGTCTATTTATATATTTAAGAAGTAATTCACTTAATGAACTTCTTAAACTATTATCTAAAGAGTTTAATTGATTTTCACACTTTAAAGCTAAGTCATCTGCCGCTTTTATTGCACCTTCTAGACCTAATAGATTTACAAAAGAGTTTTTTGATTCATCATTTTGTGTTGTTTTACCTGCTTCTTCTTCACTTTGAGTCTCATCAATTATATCATCTTGAATTTGAAACAATAAACCAATATCAATACCAAAATTGAAAAGTTTTTCTTGAATTTCTAAATTATACTCAGAAATAATTGCACCCATTTTTAATGATGCAGCAATAAGTTTTGCAGTTTTGTGAATATGCAAGAACTCTAATTGATCTAATTTTAATTTTTGATTTTCAAAAAAACAATCAATTGCTTGACCAATAATCATTCCATCTATTCCGCCATTTGTTGCTAAGCACTCAATTAGTTTTACTTTTATATCATTATGCAAAGGAGCTTTTATAATTTGATTAAAAGCTTCTGTATTTAATGCATCACCAACTAATATAGCTGTTACTTCATCATACTTTTTATGTAAAGTTTTAAAACCTCGCCTTAAATCAGCGTCATCCATTGCTGGTAAATCATCATGTACTAAAGAGTATGTGTGAAGCATTTCAAGACCAAGTGCAACAGGAAATGAGTTTTCTAAAAGAAGTGATTTATTTGATTTAACAACAGAAAGTAAAAGCATTGGCCTAAATCTTTTTCCACCTGCTTTTAACATATCACCTAAGGCATCTTCAAAATATGGATGAAATGTTTTAGAAGATGGAAGATTATCAAGAAGATAATCTTCAAATTGAGTTAATAATTCTTTCATTGACTACTTTTGTCCAAATGGATTCATACCACCCATCATATTCATGGCCATCATTTTTTTATTTTCGTCAGATTGTTTAATCACATCATTCATGCAAGAAATTAATAAAATTTGCAGTGAATCTTTATCTTCAAGTAATGAGTCATCAATTTGTAAATCAATCACTTCTGAATTGCCATTAATTGAAATTTCTACCATTCCACCACCAGCTTTTGCTGTAAAAATTTTATTCGCATTATCTTCTTTGGCTTTATCAGCCATCTCTTGAACTTGTCCCATAACTTGATTTAAATCTATTTTACTTAAATCAATACCATCAAACATGGTCACTTCCTACAAGTTCGTTTGTTATCATATCAATATTGTTTTCATCATCTACAATCACAACTGTTGGTAAATAATTCTCTAATTCTTCTTCAGAATATGAAGCATAAGATATTACAATGATTTTATCACCAATTTCTACTTTTCTAGCAGCTGCACCATTTAGGCACATATCTTTACTTCCTGCTCTTCCTTTAATTACATATGTAGCAAATCGTTCACCATTATTTACGTTTACAATTTCTACTTTTTGTCCAACTCTTAATTTTGAAGCCTTCATTAAATCTTCATCTATAGTAATTGAACCTACATAATTAAGATTCGCATCTGTAACAGTTGCTCTATGAATTTTACTATAAAGCATATCAAATGTCATATATAACGTCCTCTATTGCGCTAAGTTTACAGGTTCTCCCCCCCAGAATTGCTCAGGAATTAAAAACTCTTGAACTGGATTCCCACCTATAATATGTTCTTCTACTATTCTATCAATTTTTTTCCTTAGATAACTGACAGTACATGTGATGACCTGGTTCTATTAACATAACAGGTCCCATCTGACATCTTCCTAAACATGATGTTCTAATTGGTTGAACTGGTCCCATTAATCCTTTTTGCATCATTGATTGTGCTAAATGGTTGAATAAATCTCTTGATTGTTCTGTAACACATGATGGTTTTGGCATTCCAGGAGGCGAACTTTGTTCACACTTAAAAATATAAAACGTTGGTTGTGGAATTGCTGGCATTTCCATAATTTAGATCCTTTTCCCTAATCTATTTAGATAATTTTTCCTGAATTTTAACAAATATTTTTTAAACTCTTCTAAAAATAGATTTTTAATAAGTTTTTAAAACCTTAAGTACTATACTATTTTTCTTAAAAAAAATTGTATAAAAAAGGTAGAAAATGAAAAAAAATATTTTTTTCTTTTATTTAGTTTTATGTTACTTTTAGAAGCAGCTAATCCAACTGCTATTGTAAAAACAACACAAGGTACTATAGAAATTGAATTAAGACCAGATTTAGCTCCAAAAGCAGTTGAAAACTTTGTTACACATTCTAAAAATGGTTACTACAATGGACAAATTTTTCATAGAATTATTAAAAATTTTATGATTCAAGGTGGAGATCCTACTGGCACTGGTAGAGGTGGAGAATCTATTTGGAAAAAAAGCATTTAAAGATGAATTCGCACCAAATGCAGTATTTGATAAAGCAGGTATTTTAGCAATGGCAAATGCAGGTCCAAATACAAATGGAAGCCAATTTTTTATTACAACTGTTCCAACATATTGGTTAAATGGAAGACATACAATCTTTGGATATGTTACAAAAGGAATGGATATTATTAAAAAATTAGAAAATGTCCCTACATCAGGTAAATATAGAGGGGGGGATAAACCTCTTAAAGATCAAAAAATAGAATCTATAACAATTAAATAGTTAACTTATAAGGAGGTATTTATTTACCTCCAAAAAGTTTTGCCATTATATTTTTATCGCCATATTGAATTATTTCTCTCTCTAACTTCTCTACTTTTTTAGCTTCGTTTTTAGCTTTTTCTTTCCAGTAAGATAGTTTTTGAGATACTGCCTCTGCGTTGCTTACACCATCAAGCTTTTCTTTTAAAGATGTCAACTCTTGTTCTAAATCATCTATTTCTACTTCAAAGTTTACTCTTATTTGTTTACACTCTTTTTCATGTGATTCTTCAATAGATTCTAGCTTTGCATTTAATTTTTTAACTTCTACTCTTAAATCAGCATTCTCTTTTGATAATTTATATGAACGGCTATTTTTTTTCTTCTATAAAATCTGCATTATTTTTATATTGTTTTAATTCTGTTTTTAATTTTTTTATTTTCCAAAGTATATTTTTCAGCAGTGTAAATATATTTCTCTTTCTCTGTGCTTAGCTCTTTAGTCTTTTTTTTGTAACTTAGAAACTTCATCTTTCAAAGCATTAATTGAGTGAACATATTCTGCACTATTCTCTTTACTTCTTTTAAAAATTTCACTTTTTTTTCTTTTATTAATGAAGTCTGAACGTCTCTTCTTTTAAGAGCTTCTTTAGTTTCATCTTTTTGTATAACTAAACAACCTGTTACTTCTCCAGTATCATTTAGAGAACTAATTATAGTTGTGTCAGAGATATAATAGCCACCATCACTTGTACGGTTTTTAAGCTGGCCTTTCCATTGCTTATTATTTAAAACACTATTGTAGATTCTTTTGTATACATCAACATCACTATCTTTATGTTTTAAGGATATTAACTCTTGCCCAATCAACTCTTTTTTTTATCAAATCCAGTAATTTCACAAAAAAAGATCATTTACAAAAGAGATCTTCATATTTTTATTTGTTCTAATTACAATATTATTGTTATAAATTGTATCTTTATATCTTTTAAGCTCTTTATTTTGTTGATTAAGTAAAAAATCATGATAAAGAATTGTTGATAATTCAGCTAAACTTTTCATCAATTGTCTTATGTCAATTGGCTTGATTATATATTCAAAAACTTTCAATTTGATTGCGTCTATTAAGAACTCAGTGTCTGAATATGCTGTAGTAAATATTACAGGAACTTCTTTATCAAACTCTCTTATTTTTTCAAGCATTGCAATTCCACTAAGTCTTGGCATATTAATATCAGCAACTATAATATCAATGTCTTCTTGTTTTTCTTTATAGATTTCAAGACCACTTTGTCCATCATCAGCAATGTACACATTTTCAAAAAAAGTTAGAGAGTAAAGATGATAGTTCATTTCTTACACTAATATCATCTTCTACATATAAAAGTTTTAATCTTTTTAAAAGTTTTTTTATCTACACTTGACATTAATTTTTTATGTCCAAACTTGTTACTAAATCAATAAACTTAATAAAATCAAATGGTTTTAATAAATACTCTTTAACGCCAAGCTCTTTAGCTTTATTTATATAGTCAGTTTCAGTATGAGCTGACATAATTATTATAGGAGTTGTATTTCCTCTTTTTTTAAGCTCTTTAATCATTAAAAGACCATTCATAACAGGCATGTTAATATCTGTTACAATAACAGAGATATCATCATTTTTTTCTATTACGTCCAAGGCCTCTTCACCATTACAAGCTGTAAGAAAATTAGCGTCTAACTTTTTTTAATGTATCTCTTATTATTTCAATTAAATCCTCTTCATCTTCTACAAAAAGAAGTTTCATGGATTTTAATTTTTCAATTTTTTTCTTGCATTATTTTAATTACTCTTTTAATTCATCTTTATGTACAACAGATTCTATATCCATTATAACTAACATTTGATTATTTGCAAGTCTTACAAATCCTTTTAAATATTTTGAAGGAATTGCTGAACCCATATCTGATACTGGTGCTAATGCAGAAGTATCTAATCTTTGAACATCATCAACTTTATCAACTATTATACCAATCATTCTCTTATCTTCTGTAATAACTGCAATAACTGATGTATTTTCATTATATACTGCTTCACCAGTATTAAACTTAATTCTAATATCTAAAATAGGAACAACCTCACCTCTTAGATTAATTAAACCTTTTACCCATTCTGATGTATTTGGTAAAGTAGTAATATTATCAGGATAAGTTAATATCTCTCTAATTTTGGTAACTCAATAGCATACTTCATTTTACCAAGTTCAAATGTCATGTACTCACTAGTATTTGCATAATCAATTATTTCTTCATTATTACTATTTTTACTACTATTTTCCATTATTTCCCCCCCTCCTCTTTATTCCATTGAGCATAAAGTTTTTCTGCCGCTTCAATCTCTTCTTGTGAAGGTTTCCTTCTACAAGAAAGATAACCTCTTGAACCATCACAACTTTCAAATGGATAAACAGTAGCATATACCCAATAGTATCCACCAGATTTTGTAGCATTTTTAACATATCCAGTCCAAACTTCTCCTGCTTGAACTGTATCCCATAAAGATTTAAATGCTTTTTTTAGGCATATCTGGATGTCTAACCATATTATGTGGCTGTCCTATTAATTCATCTAACTCAAATTCTGCTATTTTACAGAAGTCATCATTAGCAAATGAAATTATACCTTTTGAATCTGTTTCACTAACTAAGAATGCATACTCATCTAAAACTGTTTCTTGTCCTACTGCCATAATAAATCTCCTTAGTTAAACTTTTTACTTCTTGCATCTGCAACTAAATCATTAGCCATCGCGGATACATCATTTGCTATTGTTTTTACTTGATTTGCTTCATTTGCATTTTCTTGAGTTACTCTATCTAGCATTGTTACCGCATCATTAATTTGTTCAATTCCAGTCATCTGCTCTTTAGATGCAGAACTTACATCTTCAATGATATGAATAGTCTCTGAAATGTGTTTATTTAACTCATCGTATCCTGCAATCATTTCATCAGAAATTTTCTTACCTTCATTTGCTTTTAAGTTTGCATCTTCAA
>JDSG01000093.1_pt1 | contig 29911 bp, 48 predicted proteins | sample 199341 | NCBI WGS metagenome assembly JDSG01 (sample SAMN02584197, study PRJNA231836) | bioreactor metagenome | isolation source: continuous culture bioreactor short generation time transfer1 day 52 after... | place: Germany: Bremen | reverse complement strand
TCTGCTTCATATTTGGCTTTGGCTTCTTGGGCCTTACGGTCTACTTCTGACTTGGCTTTTGCTTCTTGGACCTTGCGGTCTGCTTCAGCCTTAGCTTTAGCTTCCTGTGCTATACGATCTGCTTCAGCCTTATCTTTTGCTTCTTGGGCCTTGCGGTCTGCTTCAGCCTTGTTCTTGGCTTCTTGGGCCTTAAGGTCTGCTTCAGCCTTGGCTTTGGCTTCATTATCATCATTTGATTGCTCTTTTGATTGTTTCTCTGCTGGATCCATTTTATTCATCGAAGCATCTGTCACAGTTATTTCTGGTAATCCACCCTGTTCCATGTTCCTGAGTAATTTATCTAGATCACTCTCATCATCATCAATAATCTCTACGTCTTCTTCTATTGGTATTTCATAATCATCATCTATAGTAAAAGCGAATTCGTTAGAGTCTTTTAAAGGCAGCTCGGACTCTGGTTCACTGACTTCTTCTTCAGTATTTTTTTTCTTACTTCCAAATAAACCAAATAAACCTTTTTTACTTTCATCATTTTTCTTTGTAGGCATAACCTTTGTAGCTTTTTTCTTTTTCTTTGATTTATTAGCAATATACAATTCTTCAATATTCTGATATGTATTATTGTTTTCATACAAATTCAAGATATCATCTATTTCAAAAGTACCTGTTAAGATGTTGTATATTCCATTTTCAATAAACTCATTAATACGCTCCTGTTTATCACTTTTTATGATCATAATAAGTTTAAAGTTGTTCTCTCTAGAATCCTTGGCCAATGTTTCCGCCTCTTTATCTGTGACCATTTCTTCAAAGAGATATAATGTGCTAATCTCTTTTTCCAACAGTAGTTCAATGCTGTAACATAGTAATTCCTTACACTCATTGCTGGGTAATGCTTTTCTTATTAAATCTCTTAAAGCTTCTTCTCCTGTATATATACCTATATTCATTATTCTTCTGTCCTTTCAAGTGGCAAATATGGCATTGGATCTATTGCTTCATAATCCTCATCACGAATTTCAAAATGTAAATGTGGACCTGTTGATCGTCCAGAATTGCCAGATAACGCTATAACCGCTCCAGCCGTCACCTCTTCACCTTGTTGTACTAACAATGTAGAGTTATGTAAATATCTTGATGTATAACCATTGGGATGTAATATATTAATATAGTAGCCAGCTTTTGCATGATAGGTTGAAATTGATACTACACCTCCCATTACAGCTACTATAGGCGTTCCAGTCGGTATAGCAAAATCTATTCCATTATGATCCCCCCCAGAAGAATATATTGTTGGATCAGAAGTCTGCCTATGCCCAAACATGGAACTCATATATACTCTCTTAACAGTACCTGGTTCTACTGAAAACTTTAATGGTATCAAATAATCTGTAACAGTTGCAGTCACTTCGTAATTTCCGGTACCTATTCCTGCATATGCCACTGAATCTATGAATCTAAATGATGGTATCCTATCAAGGTACCTAAAACCTTCATTGATAAACTCGAATGAATCATTGATATACTCACCCATAAGTATTACATCTTCAGGGTTCTGTTCAGAGTAAAGTAAGCCATCCTCTTTTTCGTTACTTACAAAAAAAATCATTATATCTGTTATTCTTTGTAGCAGTTTCACTTTTCGTGAATGAAAAATAAACAGTTTGAATATCTTGATTTGTGACTTCATATACACTTACTTTTTTTATACTTTAACCCTAAATCATTTGCAGTTGCTCTTCTAAATGTATATGTAGTAGAATCCCATACATATGAACCATCTAATGCAACTTCGTAATCAGAATATGACCTAGAAGAACCAGTACTTGACATATCGTTAGATGTTTCTGTGAGGGTGTAATCAAAAGTGTAATCAAAAAAAACATTGTTGATACGTTATCTAACGTGCAATACGGTATTTCCTCTTTTATATTAGTTTGTTTTCTTACGGTCGAATCTAACGCTCCATCTCGATATGTTTTAACAGTTTCAATTGTTTTTGTATAAGAAAGTTCATTTAATGTGACATTACTTGTGCTATTAAACCATCCCAAATCAAAATTATAATCATACTGAGGAGATAATTGATTTGTAACAGAATCTATCACTTTTGTAGACTTCTCTGGAGCTCCAAGACCAATTAAGTCGAATGCTGCCAGTGATTGCCACCATAATCTGTACTTCTCGGTATGCTGTGATATATCTTGAGTAATCCCTTCAGTTCTTGTAGATGGGTTTGAACTCTCATAATCATAGCTATATTCTCCAGTATCACCCAATGTAATAGAATATGTGTATACTTTTTTGTCAGCTGTTACTGAAGTGATATAACTATCTTTTTCCCGTTGAACGTACTTTGGTATTTTCTCAATGTCAATCGCATACATGTTGGCCATTTCCCCCCCACCAACACTATCCATTATTTCATCAGCTAACATGCCACCAACTAAAGGAATGCTTGAAACCCATTCTAGTATTGCAATAATCGCTATTATGACTAGCATTACAAACAAAACTTTAACTGATAGTATTTGAGCAAGAATATTTTTTTTTATTAACTGCAAGAGTTCTTCAAATTTCATATTTTTACCGTTTAGCCACTAAATTTCTTACCAATAGCTCTTCCTAGTTTTTGTCCTGATTCATTTGCCTTGGCTACTTTACCAGGCATACCTGCCGCCCCCCCTTTAATTCCACCTTTTATCACACTACCAATTGTTCTTAAGGCCATCACAGCACCTATCACATTAAGACCAGGTGTTGAATTTCCATCTTTATTGGCCATTTTAGAGCAAATATTCCAGTCAGTATGTTTGCACCTTTAAAGATGAAGGAATAGACAATAACATCTGAAAGTGCATTTTTTTTCCGATAGATTTCCTATGAATATTACAGCTACAAGAAAACATATTCCATAATAAACTGGCAAGAACATATACTTTATTGCCAAGGTCAGCCATGTCTCAGTAGATACAAACTCTGGTTCTGCTTCTTTTAAGGCAATAGCTATTGGAGCTACAAGAATAAGTGCGTTAATAATGAATTTTCTAAACCACATAATTAAGAACAACTTCATTTCCATAAATGTGATATAAATCTTAGCAACACTTATCCCTAAACCATATTGATATGGATCAAGTGTTTTAGCATCCGCATAAGAACCTACGTCAATTTTTCCAAATTGTGAAGAGAATACTGAAGCGAACGTAGCCATAAAATATAATAGCGTTGGTATCATTATGACTTTTGCAGATAACTTCATTAAATCTAGAAACAGTGCCTTAGTCTCTTCTTCTGCATCTTCTAGCTTTCTTGCGGTCATTATGGAATAAGCTCTTCTCATTATAAGAATCAATGTGATAACGGCTACGAAAAGCAGCATGTAGTTATATAAATCAATTACATGTGTTCCGCTAGAATCCGTAAAACTGACTTCGAAGTTAAAAAACAAATCCCTATTATTTTTGAATAAGATATCCTTAAGTTCAGCATCGCTACCTATAAACCATCCTTTGACAGCTTCCATAGACATGGCGACCAGTTCCATCATACTGATTAAAACTTTTTCACCAAGTCCAATTTGGTCCATACCTGCAGCTGCAGACATGTCTGCTTGAGCTTCTACTGTCGAACTTCCTCCGCTCAACATAGTGGATGAGTATTTATATACGACGGTTTTAACTTGCATAGACATAGCTACAGCGAAGTTGAGAATCAAAATAGCGATAATTATATAAACCATACGACTTAATGGTTCAGCTCTTCTTTTTTGGTCCATCATTGTCAAGTATCCAGAAATAGCTGCAAACACTATCGAACCAAGTAGTATCAAGAATGAATATGGCCTAAAGGCATCTACAATAACTTCTAACAGTGTTTGAAAATCTATATTAACTCCTGTCATAAAAACGCCCTCCTAAATCATTTCAAATTGCACTCTCGTTTTCTTGGTTCCGGTTATCAATAATCCTTCACCTTCACTAAACTGAGGAATTATCGAAGCATATTCTTCAGGAAGGTCATAGTATTTAACAATTTTCTTAGATTCTTTGGAAAACTGTTTTAGTATAAATATTGTTGCCGATGTACTTAAGATGACACTTGTACCTGCATCATCACCTTCTTTTGGAATGGCGTCACCAATATATTGTGTTCCAAACATTATTGAAACCTTATACTTTCTACCACGTCTTTCCATGTTCTCAATTAACTCAGCAACAGCAGGTTTCTTAAGTGCGAACCATCCTTCATCAATAAAGTCCCATTTATTGATGTGTTTATATCGATAATCTGAATATCTTGTCCATGTATATAACATAAGATTCAACACACAAAATTCCTGTGCAAAATTATCTTTGATATCCTTAAACCCAAAACCAACACACTTTTGTGTACGAATATCAAGTGTTGTTTCACAGTCGAACATTGCCAACGAACCATCGCCAGTAACAATTTCCATCAACTTAGCAATATCTTGTGTATAGGAATGCTTATATAGTTCGACTTTTAGGTCGGATAGTATCGGCATTTCCTTTTTAACTTTTCCGACAGTTACTTTGTTGTTTTCAGGATCTACTTCATCTATATATAGCGAGTCGGGATTTTCGTTAATTCCCCCCCTCTCATGTTTGTATAGATTAAACAAGCTCTCTTCAATGGTTGTAATTTCTAGCCCATCAAGGTTTCTAGCAAAATATTGATTCACCAATACATTGAGAAATAAAGTCATTTCAGTTGATTTACCATAAATATCGATAAATCTTCTGCCATTTTTGTCTTCTTCAACTTCAAGATCCATTGGGTTAAGACCAATCCTAAATCCTGGTCTTACATCGATGTATTTGCCATCAATATTTTCGATTCTTTCTTTTGCTTCATTCTCCAAATCAAAATAAGTTGTCCAGTCTCCATAAGCTGCCGCTCGTTCCATTTGCCCCCCCATTAACGTTTCTGATTTTCCAGAACCACTTGTTCCTGCAACAAAAATCATAGGATTTACAAGTACTGGTGGACCAATGTGAGGGTTATATATTACTGATGACTTTGTATCAACCTCAGGCCCCCCCCAAAAATAGCCATTCTTATGTTGAAGACCATTATTTCCTGCCATGATTATTGATAAGAATCGATGTTGATCAATAAAATTGTCATAGTCTGGTTGAGGCGTCGTATAAACTCCACTTATTGGTAATGCAGAAGCAAATGCTTCTGTTTGTTGCATTGAAAGAGATCTAATTGTCGTACCCGTTTCCTCAATATCACGTTCTAGCAATTCACAGTTTTCTTCAAGTTCCTCTAATGTTTTACCCCCCCAGACGCGGATGAACATATGAAGATTATGAACTGAGTTTTCTCCTCTTTGAAGGTCGCCTACCAAAGCTTCAGCGTATTGTGCTTTTTGCTCATAAAGCTTATCTCCATTTGTTTCGAAGTTAGAGCTGGCTTTTACCTTTTCATGTTTCATTGTTCTAACCGCTTGGCTTTGAGACAATTTTTTTTAGATGAAAGGTTATATCAACATTAGAACCTAACGTTTTAAACAAAACATCGTATACCAACATATCAGTGAAAGGCATAAGAGCTATTGTTCCATAAGTTCTTACATACTTCCCTTTTCCTAGATATAAATAATCATCGTAATCGTCCAAACATTCAGGTGCAATCTGTGACATAGGATTAATGTTTATATTAAGTCCTTCACGTGTTCCATGGTTAATGGATTCTAATAGATTCTCAACCGTACGATTCCTAGGGAGTAACTGAATATCAATTTTTGCCCTTTTAAACGTTCTCATCAACTCTTGAACAGACTTTTTGAGTTCTTCAACTTCAAGGCTTGAAATAGTAATGTATTTCGATACTTGTGACTCGGACTTAGAAGTTTCTTTATTTTTTTAGAACATTTATGTATCGCTCAATGTAAGCTTTCATTTTTATGCCAACATCTTCGTGTTCTTTCCTCTTTTCCATCTTGTCGACAAGACCCATAAGGTCTTGCCTATCTTCCATGACTCTTATTTTGGTTTCAACTCTGAATTTCTTTCCTAAGCCAAATATATTTCTCTCAAGAATATCAATATCTGCTTCGTTCAAGGTTTCCACATCTTCTGTACTAAATCTTAAAGTAGCAGACGACTTTCCATTTCTGGTCTTCACCAAGTTATCAAGAATATCATCAATGTATAAGTAATCCTTTACAATGTTAGCCTTAATTGTCTTTTTTAGGTCCATTTTGCTTTTTGCTTTTTTTCTTTTTTTTACTAAAGACAAATGCATTTAATAAGGCTACTGTAAGTATTAATACAAATACCAATGAAGTTATTACATAAAACATCATCATATAATCACCTAATATATACCTTTCAAGCTATAATCGTCTGTTGAAGCCTTATTTAAATCGTAGAAAGCAACGTCGTTTGCAACCAAGGAGAAGCCATTTTGAGTGGTGTCAAAGTTTTCGATATTAAACATATTTGCATGAGATGAGCTGTAAGCTAAGTGATAGTCCGTGACGTTCCTATTAAAATTATCAATGGTGTACATATCAAAACTTACAATCACATACCCGTTCTTTAACTCATTGTTCAGGTCATTATCACCTATTGGTAAAGCTTTAGCCGTATTAGGGATAAAATAAGCTCCTAGGTATTCTTGAACGCCTTTAAGTGCATCTTCTGATGAAACTCCACTAGGTAATCCTGTATAATCACCAACGTATAATCTTTGCTCATAATCTAAGGCGATTAAACTAGCTGTACCCATTTTCTTTGCGACCTTCGTATCATCCTGTAGATACCAGTTCTGATAATCAGATAATGACTTACTTCCTGAATAATAGTCTTGATGATAAAAATGACTCGTGTTATTAATATCTCCATCGCTTACATTGCTATACTTATTATTTAGAGAAGCATTAATGTCATATGGGTATGTGCTTAATAGCCTTAATCCACCATCTTCGTACCATATGTCTACTTCCTGTCTATTATTGCCGTTATAATCGACATAATAGAATCTAGGTGACATTACAACAAAATCATTTTGGTCAATCATGTTTCCAATCGTTTTAACGCTAAAATAGAAAGCATTACCTTTTTTTTAGTACATGATTTGCAAATCCTGTGTTTGAGTTCTTACCGGGCATTATCGGTAATGTATTAATATGGCTAGAATCAACGTCACCACGTTTATCTTCATTACCCACATAATACTCTACTCCTGTGTTGCTTCCATCTGCTTGGAAAAACATATTGTCATAATTAGACTCCGTAGTACCAATGATACTAAAGTCATACATCTGACCAACAACTGCTACATCTATAGAATCTACAGCATAGTAATTTGACAAACTATCATTGCTATTTGTTTCATAGAGTCCAGAATAAGAAGCTGGAGTATTGTTAGCAAAAGTTCTGAAATATACTGTGTAGTCATTCTCTGATACCCAATGTGGTGCTCTAAAGGTAAATGTTTCATATGACTTTGACAATGTGTACCAGTCGTTGGCATTAATGAAGGCATCAATGTTATCACCATCCATCAAGTAAACATCGAAATCAAACTTTATTTGCTTATGGCTAATATAGTCCTCATAATCCCTATTTCCATAGCCAGTAATGTTTCTGTGTTGGCCATCGTTTGGAAATTCTATTTCGAATTTTTGATCTATAACAATATTTGATTTAGTATTGTCATAATCAACAACCTGGTTGAATGTCAAATCATTAGGTACGTCTGGATAACAAACTACTGGGCTATGTACAACAACATCATTAATGGAATCGATGTTTTGATTAATTGTCTCATTGAATATTGTATTGATACTTTCAACTCTTCTATAAGTAACAATCCCAGCTGTACTATGTGTACCATTGCCTAAGTCTTCAGGTATTGTTAAATCAGTTTCGTAGAGCACATTGTTTCCAATTACTGGTGGCGTTAAGTCTCCAATTTTTGAAGGTGTTGGAGCTGTCCCATCACTGTCCCAGCTTCCGTTCATAATTGTATTTCCATTAAAGACAACTGAATCATTACGAACATTTAACTGAGATATGGCTGCATTAGCTTCTGATTGCCAGTTCTCATTAGGAGTACTTGGTTTACTGCTATAACTTCTGCCACCAATTGTTCTATCTTGCAGTACAACATCAAACTGACCCGTTCCTGCATTATAACTGATACTTTTATATCCTAAAGCTGAAGCCGAATTTGCTGTAGCATCTTGTACATGGTCGTTAACATCTGGTTCATGATCTGCATTTAATGTAGGTGCCGTATAGCCATTTTGAGGGATGATTATTGTCCCGCCATTTAATAACATACTATTGACGGTTGCACTATCTATTCCATAGTATTCAAGTCTGTTTATTATATAATATAGATACTGCCTTGAAACCGTATAGGATTTAGTTACTGGTGAATCATTAGTATCTCTATCCCATCCTCCATGCCAGTGACATCCACTATGGTTCCCATAGCGTCATAAGTATGATGTCTCCTGTCAGTTGAATCCCACCATTCATAATCATATGACCTTGATACGTTCACTGTGTAATTTCTTACACCTGTAACCTCCAGATAATCTTCTTCAACAACATAACCATTAGCTGTCACATTTGCATACAAATCTTCTGTCGTAGGAATCCCACTTGAAATATCAAATTGCTCCGACCCTCTATTGTCCGCTCTGAGCACAGCTGAAGCATTTGCATCAAAAGATCCAGTTACAGCTGCACCCGCTACTACTTTTTGAATATTATGAGTAACTGTGATGGTTGCACTATTTCCACTACTATCTGTACAAGTCACATCTATAGATACGTCAGCACTTGTTCCAGGTATGCTTATTGTTATAGGAACACTTTTGTTGTAAACAGTTGGTGAACCACTAACCGCGCCACTTAACGATTCATTAACCGTAGCATTGCTTGAAACATTAGATAGTGAATAGCTTGTTATACCTGCATCTGAACTCGCTGTAAAATCTAAAGTAGCGTTTACTGATGTTGTACTACTATCTACTGTTGTTGGACCTATGATATCACCTGATATTTGGATTCCCTTAAGCATGTCTTCAACTTGCTTATCAGACGCTAGTAAAACACTTAGATAATATACTGTGGTCCCTGTATCATGAAACATATAAGCTACACCAGAACTTGTTGCCGTAGGTGGTGATACTATTCTAATATAATCCCCCCCCATAGCTGTATTAGTTCTTTTACCTGAGCCAGAACCCGGTCCTACATCGTAAAATAAATCATATCCTGATTGAGGATCCGTTGGATCTAATGTTCCCGCAGAATACATATTTCCATAGGCAATCATTGCATTATCTAATTCATCATAAAATCCATTGAGTGAAATGTATAATAATCTTGATAAAATCCCATAAGGAAATGAACATAATACTGTCTTATTGTATCTGTGTTAGTGAAAATACTATTACTCTGTACAAGACTGCTGATAGCGCTTCTTGCGATTGTGCTTGAATCATCGTTTTCTACCCAGTTTCTTTGATCAATGTCATAACCAGGTCTTGAATCATAAAAAGGATTCTCCACCCATTCATTAGCCGCATTTAGACCAATGATTTTATAATCACCATCATCATCCTGACTTTGTTCAGCTGCAACTGCCGGATAAAATGAAGCATCAATAAAAGGTGCACTGTTGGGATTACTTGCATCTGTAAGTCTTCCTTTAACTAATAATCCATACCTATCATAGTATGCTTGATTAATATCAGCTTCGGCAATTTCCATAGTGTCTTTCTGCCATTGGGTTAATGTTGTATTTGTAACTAAAGCTTCCTGCACTGTATAGTTTCTTTCGGCTATAGCTTCATCAACAGGTTTTAAAGTTGACGCATCAACAATATCTGTCTCTTCAAGATATCCACTAGAATCTGCAAGAACTTCAATTGGAGATATAGTAGTTAACATAATGAAACTTAGTACTATTGAAATTAATTTTTTATACATTTCAAATCCCCCCCCTAGTATAAATCATAACCAGCAATCTCAACTGTCCATGAGTATTCTCCAGACGGTCTTGCCATAAAACTTTTGCCATTCTTGTTATAGAATTTTTTTTGTGCTATTTGGTCTTTTTGGGTTTTCTTTTGACTAAGGTGGTTCCTCATAGCTTCTATAGTTGCATCATCACAATCAAGAACATTTTTCATTACATATGCAATCTCATACATTTGCATTTCAAAATTATCACTTTGATCTACAGCCAAAGAATTATACTCAATAGACCAAGTCTTATCGATACCATCTCTGGTACTGTTATAGAAAATCACACCACTCTGGAAATGGAAATCCATCTCTGTGTTTTTTACCATATTTTCTGTATAAACTGTTCCGTTTGTGCCTCCATTAGTCAAAGGCGCGTAACCATGCTCTTCCGTCAACTCCGCAACATCCGGTGCAATAACTTTAGGTACAAAAGGCAATCTCTGTGTTTCATCAATAACTCTACGAATAACCGTGCATGCTTCAGACCTCTTAAGAGAATTGTCCGGCTTAAATGCACCTGTGTCATAACCTGTGATGATACCAAGTTCATATGACTTTGAGATAAATGATTCCATTTCCTCATTTGCAATCAAATGACGATCAGCAATTTGAGTTAATAGCAAATCATTCGATGTCGTGTCGTAGGTGTATGTCTTAGCACCTTCAAGTGACTCAACTACTTTCACTACCATCTTCGCCATTTCAGCACGTGTAATTGTTACTTTATAATCTGTAAAATCACCTTCTGCTATTATATTCAGTTCCAAAGCTTTATCAATATATGTAGAAGCCAGTATGGGGGGGATCCGTTATCTAGTTTATGACCAAGTGCTACAATCATTGTTTTGATAAACTGATCTGCTTGCATTTTGTCCTCTGGACCAAAGGTACCGTTACCATAACCGTTGATAATACCTTCAGTTACAAGTACACTTACATTATCGTAATACCACTTACCTGCTGTTACATCTGTAAATGTTGCTGCATATACTTGGGTTGACAATGTTGTTAATATAATTAATACAATTAGGATTTTTGTAATATTTTTTTTCATTCATGCTCCTCCTTCCCTATAAAAGGGTATAGCAAACTTAACATGTGACATGACATATGTTTTTTTTCTTTTCATCTTAAGGTATAAAATATATGCTATTTTGTTTGTGAAAATGAATTCTGCCGAATGATATCCCCCCCTATATCTTGCGACTATATAACCCATTTCTCCCCCCCATAGCCATCCTCAAAACCATAAAATGTTATAACGTAGCTATTGTTCCATCCGTATCCACTTCGATGTCTATATTTTCTGATTCGGATACATGTATTACTCTCTTATTATGCTTTATTTTCTTCTTAATTCTTTTGAATAAATAAAACTCTAAATGGTCACCTTTTTTCTTGGTCTTAAGTAAATAAGCAGTTATTAGGACTATACTTCCTGTTGCTAAGAATCCAACCAAAAAGGATGTTCTATCTAAGCAATACATTGCTGTTGAAGCTCCTATAATAAGAATCGCCAAATCCCTATAATCCCATTTTCCACCAATTATCTTGTCAGCTAAGTATTCGGTTGATATCGTTGAATATCTATTCATACTCTTAATATGCTACAGCAAGAGCAATTGCTGGGCCAAATATCAATAGTAAATCAAGAACTACAAGTATTGGTAATGCAGACATAAAGTCCTTACGTCGCTCTTCATTCATAACACTAGGTATTAATGTAAAGACCAAAATCAAAATACCACCAAGAATACCAATAAAAATTATTGGTGCCATAATTGGTTTAACATCGATCATTGCTTGTTCAGCGTCTGCTCGAGTTGAAGCATATGCTACGCTTGTATTCATCACGAACACACTTAATACCATTGCAAGTGCTGTTAACATTCTTTTAACTTTTTTTTAATCATAACTTTTCTCCTTAATAAATAAGTGATCCTGGTAAAACCAGTTCTTTTTATCTTTATTGTCCTCATCAAATTCAATTACAGTTACAGTTGTTATGTCTTTACCTTCTTGCAAACATATAAATACTTTATCCTCAAAAATAATTGCGATAATTCTATTTTTTTCTTTTGAGTCTTCTAATGTCGTGGCTGTCATATACAGCCACGACAATGAATTCTTTTAATTCTAAATCAGTACAATTTTCAAACTCTGTAAATCTATCTCTCATCCTCTTAAATACATGCTCTCTAAAATATACCATCGATTACATATCCTCAAAATTTCCTAAACCTAATATAGCTCCACTATCACCAATATCATTACTCTCTTCTACTACTTCATCCTTTTCTTCAGGAGTTGAAGTGGTTGTGTCCGCAACAATAACTTCTTTTGGTTTATTAGTGGTTACGACCTCATCAGGTTTATTCGTTTCATTCAGATGAGACTTTCTTGTTACTTCGCCTTGTTCTCGGGGGGGGTGTAGCTTACTGCATTTATGATACTTTCATAGGTCATATCATCCGACCTATTATAAAGTTGTGTAAGAGCTTCCAACACTTCATACAAATGAAGCATTGTTCCATCTTCCTTCAAAGGTTCATCAAGTACTTTCTTCTTTAGATCTCTGTGGTCAGCTGCTTTTAAATTAACTTGAACTTTTCCCATGAGTTATTTAGAAGAAATTTCCTTACTTAATTTTTTTTGTGCTGCTACATCTTGATCAATAACCTTTTTCATACCATTTACACCATCAAACAGAGGATCTGTAGAAATCATACCTTCAAACGAAAGTGGTTCAACTAACTCAATAATCTTATCCCCCCCCATTGAAGTCATTTTTTTCATTTCCTGACATTAAAGCACCACCACCAGTAACAAATACTTCTTTGACAGCTCTTTTCTTCGCAGGTGTAAGAGAATTTATGTTATTCATTACACGAGTGTAAGCTTTTTGACTTAAGCCTTCTAAACCTTCATCAGCTCTTTTACTTACATCATTGCCATCGTCTAGAATGGATTCATTTTCTCTGATACAAAGGTCAAGTTCAGCAGCTGAAATCTCATACCCGTCCAATCGAAGCTCTTTTACAATTGCCTCTGTTACATTCATAACACCAGCATCAATGAAATCAACAAGGTCAAATACAGGATTAAGCAGTGGTATTCCATCTTTTTCATTAATCTCAACACCAGCAATATCAATTGTTCCTCCACCGATGTCAACAACAATAATAATTTTTCCAATGAGCTTCTTATACTCTGATTTCAATTCACCTTTTTTTGTTGTAAGAATATTGTAAAGAGCAAGTACTCCTTCTGGGAATATCTTGATTTGATCTTTACGAATGTTTACTTTCACAACACTATTGGCGAATTCACCATTTGCAAAGTTTACTTCCGTCGTACCGGCAAGCAACTCTTTATAGCTAGCGCGATTTTCTTTCTCTTTGTATTCTCTAATAGGAAGACTTGTATATATAGTTGCATCAACTTCCCCCCCGAAACCTGGATTGTCTTTCATTGTTTCAAAAGCAATCATAATTGGAACTTGAATTGCGATGTTTGCATCGTCATTCTTATCTTCACCAATTGGTCTAGATAATCCATCATTTTTGATTGCGGCATTTCCTAGTTGTATTGATCTGCCGTTAACAACAACATCTATTTCATTCTTGATTTTTTTCATCTTTCTCAGTCAAGAATCCTGTTTGAATTGCTTTTGCTTTTTTACTATATGACATAACATTTGGAACAAGATATGGCTCATTTCCATCAGTTATTTTAAGATTTACGTTACCTACATCAATACCTCTAATTACATGATGTTTTTTTTCTGTCAGACATATTCTTCTCCTATTCATTTAGCCAGTAAAACTTTGATATTGGCTTTTCCATGTACTTGTTGATAGTTACCAGTTGCTTCTTTTCTTCTAATACGACGGCTATGTTCCCTCTATTCTCATGATTGAGAATCTTCGTCTGGAGCTTTTCTTCTCCCAATTTTATATATGTGAAATAGTAAAAATCATCATTAGTTTGACCAGCCGCAATAAATGGTAAGTCCATTCTCACAACCTTTTTAATCTCTTTTTCCTTGTGTAAATTCACAAGTATCTCTAATACTCCTACAACGCCTTTCAATTCATCTTCGGTCAATGTAGTATCTTTTAATTTAACAATATTATCTTCAATAATGATTTTTCTAGCTTTCAAAAGTCTATCAATGCTTCTTTTACTGCAATCACATAATGTTCTTAATTGTTGACGAGTAGCTGCTTGAAAATCGTGAAGAAACGAAAGCACATTCGTATCTGCTGTCATCAATTCCATAGCGTTCCTCACTTTCTTTTAAAGTCAGCTTTTTTTATTACCCTTCGTACAAATCCTGAAAGTTGTCCTTTTTCTTCATTGATCTTGTTTATTTCAACCATTACTTCATCACCAATTTGTAGTTTTCTAGCTCTATCCACTTTGTAACAAAGTAACTGATGACCAGTAGGTAACTCAACGAATGTACCAGTAACTTTACCATCGCGAACCATATCACCTACTACTGTACCAACCCACTGCTTGACAGTTTTATAAATCTTAAGATCTCTTTTTCCGCTTGCAGCTTCTTTGATAGATACTTTAAACGGATCAACTGACATAACCTTTGCATCGTAGAATTCACCCTTTTGAATCACTTCGGTCATATCACTAATATAATTCGTTGAAACGTCTTGAACTTTCAAATATAGTTCATGTCCTAATGCCTCAACAACTGTAAACCCTTCCATTACAGTAATTGGTCGTACCTTGATTGTATTGCCGATTTTTTTGCTTTGGAACTCTTTTTGCATTTTGCTCCATGGCTAGCCTTCTAGAAACAATACCTTCATGTTCAGCCACTTCGATTTCAGCACCTAACATGTTTTCAGCTTTGGTTTTCCACCAATCACGCTTCGTAGGCTTGTCTTCCCCCCCTCCTATTTCGTCTTTTTTGATTACCTCAAAGTTCTGGTCTCCCATATCAACGACAAGTGAGTCCCCCCCTTTTGTTGCAACTACTGGTACTAATGATATCTTCATACACCTCTCCTTTCTATAACCTATTAATTATTCCCCCCCAGGCTATCTCAACGAAAACGTTTATCAATTCATATTTTCGTTTGTTCAATTCATATTATATCACAGTAAAGTGTTGATGTCAAAAAAACTTTCATATCCACAAACCCTTTGATAGCAAGGGATTAGACAGTTGACAAAAAAAATTATTCCTCGATTCATAATCCTATTGTTCTCAGACTACAATAATTATTACAATTCATATCCATATTGTAATTGCAATTGTAACATGGTATCATTTATACATATTCTAGGAGGCCCTTTTATGACAGACAACTTTGATTTAAACAAGCGATTTAGAGTTATTCGCGAGATAGTCGACTTAAATCAAGCAGACTTCGCAGGAAAGCTTGGTTATAAGCAATCTACCATCTCTAAAATCGAAAACAATAAAACTCCCGTTACCGATGATATAATAAATGAAATTCACAGTGTTTTTCAAATATCCAAAGTGTGGATTAAAACAGGAAAAGGCTCTGTATACCACTTTGACCCAAATGATGATGAATCATTGATTGAATATCTCAAAAACACTTTCAGTTTAACTGACCGCGATATTACTTTTATATTCAAGTTCTTAGGTACTGAACCCTTAAATCGTGAGATATTATATAAGTTATTCGATGACAATTCTTTAAAATAAAAGGCACCGCGTGGTGCCTTTATTTTTTTACGCAAAATCCATACCTTTAATTAGCATATACTTATCAAGTTCTTTAACATAGAACACATTGCAAGTAAATAAATACTCATAATTTCCAACAGTTAGCCCTTCAAATAGAACCTGATTATTGTTCTCACAATAAATTCTTTTTCCACCTGGATAGGTTCCATTATCATTCTTATAAGGCATTGGGGGGCGTTTTTCACTTCATCCGTATCCCATAATCCTTCAAATGAATGGAAGCCATAGAAAGGATCATTACCTTTATATTTAAGGCATCTTTTCAATATATGGTATTGTCTTAAGGTAATTTCGTAAGCTTCTACATTTGTTCCCCCCCATACTTCTACTTTATCAGTAGAGTATTTGACATCTTTATCATGTGAGTCATAAATAAAGTCGCTTACTATTCTATCAAATGTTTCCTCACGCAAGTGTGTATCATTTGATTTCAATATTTCCCTAAGTTTTGCTTCATATCGGCATGAATTTACTTTTTTGCTTAATCTAAAGTATCCTAATGACCAACGTGTATTCCATTCTATTTCTTCTTCTTTCTTAATACGACGTCTCTCAAGCCAGTACCATTTTTCATCATCATCCATAAATGGAAGAAAATCCTCTGGAAAATAAGCACTTGGTTCACAATTCATAAATCCTGTAATCTCAGCTTCTTCCCATAATTCCTTCAAAAAGTAATAATTATATGGACCTTGCTTGCCAGGATATTCTTTATCCTTGTGAGTTTTCCATGTCACTTCACTCTCGTTGGATTCAAGCGCTATTTCTCCTTCGACAGTGTTTCCAAATAAAATGCTTACCAGGATATTCTTTAAATCTATCAATACTCTCTTCATTCTTCATTCCTCCTAAAAGTAAAAAGGAATGAAGCACCCCCCTAGGGATAGACTTCATCCCTTGTGGGGGGGTTTTACCGGGAGAACCGGTATGCTTCAACTAATTTTAAAATGGCAGATCATCATCATCAAAGTTGTCTATGGCTACATAACCATCATTACTAGCTTTAGATGTTTCCTGACCTTCAGTGCCAGAAGTTCCATTTGCCTTGGCAGCAATTCTCGCTTCAAATACTGCTTTTGCCTCCATGAAATGAACTTCTTCAATAATTACATCCGTTGTATAGCGTTTTACGCCTTCCTTGTCAGTATACGAGCCTGTCTGTAGACGGCCTACTATTCCTAATTTCATTCCCTTTTTTTTAGACTTTTTTTTCGGCCATTTCACCGTATCTTCCAAAGCCAACTAAATTATGAAAGTCTGTGTCAGGTTGTCCATCTCTTTTGAATCTTCGAGATACAGCAAGAGGCATACGTGCAATTGCTGTTTTCTTCTCACCTTGTGTATATCTAACTTCCGGATTTCTTGTAATTACTCCACTTAAAATCACCTTATTCATTGTCATAATTGACGCTCCTTTTCCCTGCTACCTATCAGCAGGTAGCTCTTTTTGATATGTTTTCAGTTACTTAGCCATTCTGCTGTTTACATAATCATTTCCAACATTTCGTAATACATTGTCTTCTTTAATTTCGTAGTAAGTTTTCATTTCACTTACATTTTTGACGCTGTCACCAAACGTGACATTTTTTGTCAAATGAACCGTAATCGGTCCATCAGACTCAACGATGAGTTTATCTCTAAACTCATTTACGTTTTCCACACGAGCAGAATACTGCTTTTCGCATGTAACCTTGTACTCACTTTTTGTTTGGCAAAACTTACCGTCAAAATTCTCTAGAATAACTTCAACTCTTTCCATACCTGTCTCCTTTTCCTGCTACCGCAGTTCCTCTTTTTGCCTGGTTAAACCAGTAATTTCAGTCTTCTACAAGTCCCCCCCATTTTAATGTGAAATAGTATCCCAAATCCTTCACATAAAACATTAGGTAATTTAATTCATTTATAGGATACTCTTGCTATAGCTTTGACGCCCTAGTGTTAATCTTGCACCAGTTAAATGAAATTGATCGTCAAAACCACCGTAATTCTCATCACGGTTTCTATTCTTCGTGATTTCATTAAGATGTGATTGCATTTCCACTTTCGACCCTCTTAGCTCTACTGACTCCATACAATCGAAAGATACTAATTTCCGATAGTTAGTCACCCAAGCAACATGATGACCGATAGTGGTTTTAACATCTGGGCTAAAAATAGATTCAATCAGGTACTTAAGGATGATAACATCCTTGAAATCCAGCTCAACAACACTTACATTCAGACCTTTTACATCAAAATGATTAGACCGCTGCTTTTTAGCAATTTCAGTCAAAGTATGTATCAAATCTCCTTCAAGGTTATAAACTAAAGGTTCACCTTGAGAGATTTCATACTGTTCCTCGTCACTTAAGTGACCATACTTTTCTTTGAACTCTCGCCTGTGCTGTTCTTCAATTAAGTTTGATTGAACCTGCATCTTTTTTAGGGACAATTCTTCAAGAATGTCACTAATCTCTTTTTCTTTCACTTCTACTTCAAGTAAAATACTCATCTTCATCCTCCTTAAATGTAAAGGATGAGCTATAGGACAACTCATCCTCTAGGGTTTTTATCTTTTGTCATTTTTGATGATTTCTAATCCTGACCTCTACCTTCATCATCAAACTGGCCAAAAACTTTTTCTTCTTCACCGTTTTTCAATGTTAATAATTACACCAGTGCCGAATATCTTTGCATTTGCTGGTCTGTAGTCTGCACATGTTAAAAACACTAATAGAGCAACAAACATAGCAATCCTTAACCATAATCTCTTTTGCATAAAAGCCTCCTTTTTTTTCCTGGTACTCCAGTAGATTCTTTTCCTTTAGATTAAAGTAAATTAAACTAAAACAATAAAAGAGCTGGACCCGCTAAGGTCACAACTCTTTTTATTTGGCTTTTATGAATTTCCACAATTGTATCATATTATTTATAGCCTTGCAATAATCTTACTTATTTCCTTAAAAAAGGTTTCCCTTTTTACCTTTTTTCCTTTTATATATCCGCATATGTTATATTCTGATTGAAATACTTATAACCTTTTTTCCTTTTTTTTCCTTTTATTAAATACTTACTGTATCATTTTCTATGGTGATACCATTATTATAAATTGGAATTGTGATTCCGTTTACCTCAAATTCTTCTCTCCAAAATTCTGTTTCCTCAGTTGTAAGAAATGGATTATAGAAATCAAATGGATTTCTACGATTTTCTTGCATCCATGCATAATCCTTTGCATATGCTGATATTGGCATTTTATAGAATTTTGCTGGCTTTTGACTTCTTCTAAATAACAGCAGCTCATCTATATCCATTTGATATATCTCATCTGGTGTCATCATTTCTCTTTCACCATCTTTTAACATCACCTGTTTACCTTGCATCATCTTTGTTGCACCATATTCTTTTACCTTGGTCATTTCTTTAATCGGCATCTTTCCTAACATATTTTGTACCAACTCAGCCGTTTTATTATCTCCTTGACCAACTCCAAGGATTAGTTTAGTATCACAGTTACTCAAAAATGTAGTGTATGAATCTCCAAACAGTTCCACTAATTGGGCTACATCCTGAAGAACAGGCATTAAGTTAATTCTACGACCTCTAAAAGTTGCCAACCAGTTTAAAAACCTTGGAATTGAGCCGATAGCCTTAAACTCATCTAATACACCCCCCCATACTTCCTGATTCACAAATGATTTATTAAATCTGTTCTTATCTGTATACTCAACAAGTTTTATACCCGTCAATGTGACGAAAAGATTGATTATAAATTTGAATGAGTCATGTGTGTCAGGAATACACAAGTAAACAGCAGTTTTTTTTATCTTTTATATCGTAGATTGAAAAATCGCTTCTCTCTGTTAAGTAGCGAGCTTCTGGCATAAGTAGAATATCGATTCTAGTTGCCAATCCAAGTACAATGTTCCCTCTAAGCGTTTCTGGAGCCTTTAGGAATATAGAAAAAGCCTTTTTGCAAATACGTCCTTCTCTACTATCAGGTAACTTGGTAAATATTTCTTCTATCTTACTATTATCATTATCCACTACAAAGTCGAATAATTTAGGCAAATTTGGATTATCAACAAAGTAGTACAAATAATAGATTATAGCCTGAAGCAATGATGTCTCAGCTCTTTCCCAAAAAGGATCTCCTGATGACTGTTGTTTAAAGTCATCACCAAGCTCTGTATTCTTCAAAATGACTGTAGTAATCAATTTTACATCTTGTCCCTTTTTTTTATATAATCGAATATATTAAATCTCATAGAACTAAACATTTCGATAAAATTCAGTAGAACAACGAAAAAACCAGCTTCTTCTGCTTTAGCAGCAGTTAATTCATACACCTCACCTTTTGGATCAGAAGCAAAGTAGCTATCTCCTAACTCAATAATGTTTAGTATTGTAGTATATACAAAACTAAATGTTTTACCTGCTCCAGATGAGGCAATGACTCCAACATGTTTATTAAATCTTGGATGATTACCAAGCTTAATTACAAGATCCTTTGCTTTTTTTGCTATTTCATTAGGATTAACAAGACATCCCAATACAACACCCTTATCCATAGTGAAAATCTTTTTACTTACTGCAATACTGATATCCTTTGGAGATAACCATGCTGCTGAAGCTTTCGTATTTTGTGTATCTCTGACATTTCCACCTAGTCTCATATGCATTAATATAAATGGTGTATACCTTATTATATAGAACCATACAAGACCAATGAGTATTAGGGTTATTACTACCCCCCCAATGATTATAAATACTATTCCAGCGGATTTATAACCATCCATTAGATCTATACCACCAAAGAATCTATTTACACTCTCTGTGAGCTATAATCGCCATTTACAATAGATTCTACAGCTTCTTCCCTGTTAAAATCTACACCATTTTGTTTTTTTGATATACTACCAATAAAACCTATAGTGACATAATTTAGGAAAACACATAATCCTGTCACTATTATTCCCAACAATCTTATAAATACCTTTACAATCTTTACGATCATTAATTTCTCCTATTCACTTTTGTCGTCACTTCTTTTTGAATATAATCCAAAAGGTTCTATTTGTTCATCAATAGCCTTAAAGTCAAATATCTCTATCAATTCTTCTGGGGGGTATAAAACTCTGGCTCTTTTTTTACCATTTTTTTTATAAGGGTTTCGCATAAGTGCTCTATAAGGTTATCATAAGGGAACAATTTGGGAAAATATACTATGATATCATCCTTACAAAAAAAATATCTATACCTATAATCATGAATACTTGTTACTTTCAATTTGATTTTTTCTCTTGCGTTGAACCTACACATGGCCAGTATTCTCTCTTTATCTTTCTTATCAGCTAGGAGATTCAACACATTATGTGAAATATCTGACCCCCCCTGAAGAGCTGCATAGCCTGCCACACCAAGTTGATAATAGTATTTTTTGTTTTCAATACTATCATCATCTGTGCTATTTCTTGATTCTTTGTCTACTATTTGAGTTATTAAACTATATTTCACTGCTTTATTTATATAAGATAAGCCAATTTTCTCACCGTTTATTTTATTGATTACATCTCTATCGACGAACATATTCTTACCAACAATAATCAAAAGTTTCTTTATCATTTCAAGTTGTTCAAAACTTAGAAATGCACCGTAAAAGAGATTTCTTGTTTCATGTGGTCTACCATCTTTGATCATTTGACATTCCCCCCCCTATATTTCAATGAATTACTGTATTTTTCCTCTGATATCTGCTCCAAGTTCATTATGTTATCTTTAATGTACTGGAATGCTTCAAACACATAGTTTCTCCACTTATCATCATATTTATACTTTTCTATTCTATTTAGTAACTTTGTTGTTGCATCTCCAATATCTTCTCCTGATGTGATAGGAAGCCAGTTACCGGAATTCTCTAAATAACATTCAAAATCTAACGCTTCCTGATCACTACCAGTTAAAATGTCGTAAAGTTTCAATAACTCATGTGGAACACTATATGCCATTGCAAAATAGTGATTTCCATATCTTGAAGGGAATGTAAGAACTGACCAATCCCATTCTTCTATAGTATTTTTTTTCATTCACGTAATCCTTTCCCTCTTAACTTGCTGCACCGCCAAGATAAATTAATGTAACTTGCCATCTGTTATGGCCAAGTTCTGATGAAACAGTTTTCTTTGCTTCAAACTCAGGAACTCCTCGATCAATCAGCTCCTGATATCTACTTCTAGCGTATGTATGCCTTAACCCATGCATGGTTAAGGCTCCTCTTTCCTCATTTTTTTTACATTATGAGCGGACTTATTCCTATCACTGTCTTGAATTTTGTCTCTATGATTGTATAAAAACTTCTGTACTTGTTTTTTTATATTCGTGGATTCTATGACTGACAACAAACTCCTTTGGTGTAAAGGCATATTCTCCCTTGTTTAATTCACTGACTTTCTGCTCATATAATGCTCTAGCTTCTTTACTTATAGGAACTTCCCTTGGTGTACCACCTTTTGTGTTACGTGGAGTCAGCATGCCAGTTTTTAGAGCATCTTTTAAATCCTCTTTTCTTAATGTACATATTTCATCTAGACGAAGACCTGTTGTTCTTACACCCTCAAATATATCTTTAATGTCTAATCTATTTAGTTCTTCAGACCTTGCTCTAAATCTCTCAATTTCCTTATCTGACCAGGCTCTATCAACACGTCCATCTTTTGTACTACTTAATTCCATTTCCTTATTAAAAGACTTAGAATCTTTTAAGGTATATTTTGGGTTATCTATTTTATTATGCATATATCTGATTGCAGCTAGTTCATTCTTTATATACTTATGCGAGGATCCTTTGTCCTTTAAGTGTTTCACATAAGAGGCAAGATGTTTATCCTGCAAGTTACTAAACTTTTTCAATTTGAATTGAACGCCAGTATATTTTACAAACCTTTCTGTAGCAGAAAGGTACCTTCTTCTTGTTTCTATATGGCTTTCATTCAAATTTCTAGCCATTCTTTGAATCTGAGCTCCTAAATAATCTACAGCACCTACATTTGTTTTTTGCCATGTATATTTCATGAGCTCACCTCACCATAACAATAATTCTTAATAGCGTCGTTTATGGATTCAGCTTCTACCCAATTCGAGTATTCATCAACATAGCCTGGTACTACTTCCTTTCCATCACAGTATAAATCAAAGCATTTATACTGATCCATAATATGGAAGCAATATAAATTTTCTAAAGGAATCTCAAATAAGTAAATTCCCTTGATATCGATGTCAGATTCTGCAATGGCCATCAATACTGTATTAAACTTAATTGCATTTATAGGATGAAAGCCACTTTTAACTAACTCTTTTACTTTCCCTTCTGCATATAACATTATATCTTGCACAAATTCTTTCAAATACTTATTACTAGTGTTTTTTTTCAAGTTCCATTAAAATCAATTTTGATTTCAATATTAGCGCTCCTCTTTTGGTCGGGTGAAATACCCTTCCGGCTTTTCAAACAGCTCATGAAGCTCAATATTTAGAAAATAACCTGGATGTCCTTCTTTTCTCCAATGTGAAATATAACTTCTGTCAACACCCAACATATCAGCAACATAAGTGTTCTTGATATTATTTTCTTTCATATACCGGTTAAGTTTTTCATTATGAAAGTATCTTTTCCTCTTTTGCTGCAACTGTTGGCGTTGCATAGCTTTAACTTGTTCTAAATTCATTTTCATACATCCTTTTTTTTGGAGTAGGGCATAATAGTGACCCTTTTATCTATAATAACACCAATGGTGAATTATATTCAACATATTTTGATGAATTATATTCACATCTTATTGTTGAATATAATTCATCTTTTATAACTATCCTCTTATTTTACCTTTTTTCCTCTTTTTTGGTGCTATATTATAGGAATGTGCTATTTTATGGCTCGTTTTACCTTTTTACCTTTTTACCTTTTAAAAGGTTTTCCTTTTATACTTCTTTTTTATCATTTCATATTTTCATATCATTCTATCTATAATTCAATACTCAAAAAAAATTCTCTTCTAGCTCGATAGAGCACTTGGCTTCATCGTCGTATGCGACGACGTTTTTTTGATTAGCTCGAAGCTCTTACAATTTTCTTGCTTAAAAACTGTTATTGGCCAAAAGCGTGACCAAGAACAGATATTGCGCTGCTAAAATTGAGATCTTCGGCTTCACTTCCTGCCTCTTAACCTTACTTCATGATTAGGATAGGGCATCCGTTACACTCCAGCCTTTCTATCCAAATCACTACATAAGGATAAGGCACTCGTTCGGTACCTAATCAAAAAAACGTGCGAGAGTTTTGTTCTATTATTTTTCATTCACGCCGCATTTTTTTTCGACACCACTAATAAACGATTGACCCTTAGATATCGTCTCCCAAAAATCTCTTTTTCTACGATGAATTGAAATATTGGCATAGCCAATATTCTCAATGATTTCAAACGATACGAATTCCTGAATTCGCTTCGTCTCTGTTCCGCGCTCCATCAAAAAAAATGTTCCTAACGGAAAATTTCATTTGTCTCCACAAACAGAGACGAAGCTGCTAAGGTCGGTTGAGCACCTAAACGTTACATCCCGGTATAACCGGTTATTCATCCTAAGATGAACACGTAACTCAAATGCCCCCCCAGTCTGGAACTGGTCGCAAATTAATTTGCTATTGCTTTCGCCTATACTCAAGCAAGGGATTTGTTATGGCTTTTACGATTAAGCCTAACGAGGTGTTTAAATGGGCAATGCATGATTTCATGCGCCCTTATTGTGGTATCCACTATTCTAGTGAAATAACATCCACAATATGACTATTCCGGCTCATAGCCTTTTAATAGTCCAGGTACCTTTGGTACCTATAGTCTGTCTGAAGACCACTCATATGAAATTGTAAGGCAATGTACATTTTGCACGCCCATGCTGTGATAATGATTGTTTCAATCAAAATAAATCACAACATCGCTATCATAGACATTTTGCCATTGATAACTGCTGTGCCTATGGCACAGGTCAATCTGAAGGTAGATCACACCAAAGTAGTTTAGGGCCTCGTATATTTTATACACCCTTGCTATAGCAAAACTCTTATAGAATTTTGTGTATCTATAACATCTCAACATGGCATTTTGCCATACAGTTGAAAGGATATCTTTGATATCCATCAAAACTACTTTCCCAATAAAAAATTGGTAGCTTTTTAAGAAGTATTAAATATACTTCTAGCGTAGTTTTCCATTATTCAGTTTTCTCCTTTTCCTGGGTAACCAGTAAGATATTTTCTCCTAAAAGACTTAGGATGATATGTGTACAAGACTATAATATCATATTTGTTATTTTTTTACAATTTCATTAGTTTGTTTGATTTTTATTTCATTAATATATAAGCCTTTATAGTAAAGTCAAAATAAAGAAGATCTAAATATATAAGGTCTAAATATATAGAAATGCTATGAGTAGTTCTATCAAGGGCTTGTAGCATTATTTTTGTTCATAAATATAGTAATAGTAATATAGGTTCTCATAAATATTAGTGGCCTATTCCAAGTAATATATGAACTGAAAGAAAAAAAATCCAATAAATATCATTATAGAATAGACACAAGAAAAGCAGCTCCAATGAGCTGCAAAAGGAATTAATATTGAAGTATCTGATGATTTTAAACCTTGGAATAAAGGCCATTAGTCTCTAATTTTTCACTAATACTCATATTTTTACATGCGAAAAAAAACCTACACTATATAGTTTTGAGTGAAAGAATATAATCTTCATCATTTTGTAGCTGCATGAATTGAAAATAGTTTGTGATTGCTTTTTCAAAATATGCCTTAACTGATTCGATAGGTTTTGATCTATGTTTATATACATCTGTAATGATTTGCTGAGCATTCTTATTCTTCAGGAATAGAAAAGCATGTACTAAATTCATTCGCTCAGGTAAAGATAGTGATTCATTGTTGATTGTTAGGTGCTTATTAATGAATCCTCTTAGTTTTCCATCATATGATACTAGATGAGCATAAGATATAAGTTTTTCGTTGTAGGATTGTCTAAAAGTTTTATTCAATTTAAAATTGTATGTTCTATTACTTTGACTTTTCTTCTTTTGCCAACAGAACTGATGAAAAAACATTTCAAGTTCCTCAAACATTTGGTGAATCTTAGTTTCATTATTAAGATGAATGAACTTCTTAATATAAGTGCGTGTTGCTGGTTTACGAATGTTAATATTTGTATCTTTATGGAAATCAGCACTTAACACTTCAGGTGTCCATCCCTTATTAGCAAAACCATTGTATATATAAATGAGTCCTCTTTTTCGACTTACACCAAGTTTATAGAATTCATTTGACAATAGGCATGCATTTAAATGTACGTGTGGTACCATAGAAGCTTTTTCGCCAGTCTTATGAATTTTTCTTATTTGCTCAGCATTGGATAAAGATTTATCACGTAAAGTGGCATATTGAAATTCGCAAGCATTAGAAATTCTAAGTTGTGTATGATTTCTTGATTTGAATTTGTAATCAGTGTATGGATAATAGATTAAATTAGCTCTTATAAGCTCTTTGATACTCTTTTTGACTTGTCGGTATGTTGTTTTTATACCACGGCTAATTAGAAGACGAAAGATTTTATGAATATTGAAATCATAAATAACACCCTCTTCACCAACTTGAAATGCAATTGGATAAAGATGATAATATATAGCTATAGCTCTACTATTGACTTGTGATTCAATAAGTTTTCTTTGGTTATTAATAGTTACTCTACTTAACATTAGAATACCCTCACAGTTTTACTTACTATGAGAATATATGATTTTGAAGAATGACACAATAGCCATTTGTGCAATGTATTTTGCAGTTTAAAGAGATTGCAATTCGTTTCTACATAAGAGTACATGTATTTTTGGATTGCAATCTATATTTACATCCTACGAAATGTATATTTGGATTGCAATCCAGTTTTACACACATGAGCCTGTATTTTTAGACTTCCTATTGCAATTCATTTTTACATGTGATATTGTTGTTGAAAAGGGAAGGTGGTTATAATGAGGATAATACCTGTTGTTAATAATAAAGGTGGTGTTGGTAAAACTACGACAACACATAATCTAAGTTGTTTTTTAACTGAAAAAAAATGGACAAGAAGGTACTAATTATTGATATGGATCAGCAAATGAATATATCTAATTTACATTTAAAATCCCATGATGTGGATGAATGTGGAAGTATATTTGATGTTTTGTATGAAAATGCTGAACCTGATAAGGTAATTTCTAAGTCATTATACGAAAATACATATATTATTCCAGCAAGAGAAGACTTAGGGAAATTGGAAGTTTTTCTTGGTGAGAAAAAGGGTAATAAACCAGCTCGTACAAATGTTCTAAAACAATGGCTTGTTGCAAATAGACGTGTGTTAGAAGATGAGTATAACATTGATGTTGTGTTAATTGATACTCATCCAGCTATAGGTATAATAGAGCAAAACGCTTTTAATGCTGCAGATACTTTACTAATAGTAGTTTCTCCATCAAGGCAAGCTATTGAAGGTCTTAAGCCTTTTACCAAGTATCTTTCTGCACCAATTTCAAGGAAAGCTGCACTAATTTTGTACAATGAGTTTGAACCCCCAGAATAAAGTATCAGAGCAAATATCAAAATATTTAGAACGAAAGAATTTTAGATTTAGAAAAAAAATCTTATTAAATCATATATTCCCAGACATTCTGCAATACAAGAAAGCATATTTGGTAGTCCGCCAATAGCATATATGGCAGAAGAAGACTTTGAGGACGACGAAAGTAATCCTTATAGAGCATACAAATTGTTTTTTAATGAATTGAAGAAAAGAGGTTTAATAAATGAGTGATAATATACTAAATGATGAATTAGATAATGGTTTGGAGGATTTATTCCAAGATTTAAGTAATTCTGCTGATGATTTTGAAAGACAGGAACAATATAAATTACTTATTGAAGATCTTATGGATATTGAAACTGAAACCATTGTTGAAGGTATAACTTCATTAATGCCGAGCAGTTATACGACTTCCTATTCACTGGATAAAGATGTTATTAATGCAATTGATTATGTTAAATCAACTTTATTACCTCCAGGTGTTAGAAACAAAAGATCAAAAACTGTTGTTAAGCTTTTAGATATAGCTATAGAGCATTATGAGCAGGGAACAAGTTATAGGGCAAACAAAGATGAAATAACGGCTCTTAATAAATTCAATAGAAATTTTTGTTTAGAATATTATTCGATTACACGCAATGAAGCGCCACAAAATGTAATAGAAGATTTTGACCTTTTTAAAGAATCGGGAAGAGATTCAATAAGACTTGAACTCCCTAATAGACAAATTACCTTTTTAGAAAATATTGCAGATAATAGTGGCAAATATACAATATCAAATATTATGAATGGAATACTTAATGTACTTTTATTTAAAAAAAGACGATATACTTTTATAATCATTGAAGTTATGAACATATTGAAAAATCGATTATCAAATACTTTTACATTCCTATTTCGAATGCATTTCCAATACAAATATTATCACTTGAAAAAAAATATTCATAATAGAAGCATAAGAAAGACCTGCATCTGCAGGTCTTTTTCTTATATACCAGTAATGGCACTAAAAAGTAATTCATGATCATTATCGTTCATACTAGACAGTAATGTGACAGTTGATATGTTTTCAAAAGCTTGAGCTTTGTAAACGTAACTATTCTCTGTTGTTTTGAATAACAAACCATCAACTATTGAGCTTGTGGTGAAATTTGAAATTAGATATTGTAAAAAAATCTTTCGGATCATACTTTATAGAGCGATATAGAGTATAATAGTCTGTTTTTGACTTAGAGGAGTCTATTTCCTTTAATTGAGCGTTATGATCTACTATATAGTGACGTATCATACCATTTGTTAGTAAATCAACAAGATTAAAATCCTTTATTGAGCTGCCATAACACTTAATGATTTCAATATATGTCTTTAGAATTTCCTCAATTTCCTCCCAATCAAAATCATATAAACCATTTGTATCAAATGCTAGAATTGCCTCAGTGAAAAAATGCTCCTTGGCATCTACTCTGTCATCAATGAAATACTTAAAGATTTCATTTTCAGGTATTACCTCAATTGCTGGATAATATGCTACAGCAAGGTAATATAAGCGAGTTCCTTCTTCACATCTAATATCATATACAAGTCTTGGTCTTGCCCAACCTCTTGCTACACTATCCCAATCACAAAGTATTTCTCCTTTAACAGGGAGTCTTAATGTTGTGCCATTGCCAGTTAATGAAAATTTTTTTTCGCCGTTTACATCATGCAAACGGATCATTCTTTTTTTGATTTGCATAATCAACTCTCCTTTACCTGGTTAAACCAGTCTCTTTTTGACAACAACATTACAAGTGCTTTCTATAGAATACATTCAAGGCACATATATGATAGGTTGCATTGTCCTTAATGACTACTTTCCGTGGTGATTCAAACATTTCTAAAGAAAAAGCTTTCTTTAGAATGTAATCTTTGAGGGCGACTTCACCCTTCTCCAATTCATCTGGTAAGTCATATGTTATTGTGAATTTTCCCGTCATATGTTTAAGTGTAGAGTGAAATGTTTGTATCTCTACCCTCACATTTCCTGAAGAGTATTCTGAAAATACTACTTTCTCAGTAACGACGTAATTAATTTTTTTTCTTCTTTTACTATTTTCATGTAAAAGCCTCCTTTACCTGGAACCAACCAGTTGCTATTTTTCCTTTAGAACAAAGTGAATTGAACTAAAACACTGAAAAAAACAATAAAAGAGTTGCACCCGACAATGGGTTCAACTCTTTTTGGTAGACTTTTTTTGAAGTTATTGCCATTATATCATAATTTATGGCGAAGACCAATGCAATAGTACACAAAATATTTTTCTGAATTTTCTGAAATATCCGTTAAGTTGCACAATTTCACCAATGTCAAGTGCTATGTTGAATCGGGCTTTTTTTTTAAGTAAATACCATTTTTAAAAATATTTTCAAATAAAAAAAAGCAAATTATAATTGAATTTTATCGTTAAAAATTGTGAGACGTCCGTCATTTAGGCCAAGACGTCCTAAAAACTT
>JDSG01000092.1_pt1 | contig 30283 bp, 50 predicted proteins | sample 199341 | NCBI WGS metagenome assembly JDSG01 (sample SAMN02584197, study PRJNA231836) | bioreactor metagenome | isolation source: continuous culture bioreactor short generation time transfer1 day 52 after... | place: Germany: Bremen | reverse complement strand
AATATCTATAGGTATTATTTCCATATACTTCTATTTGGTCATCTAGGTATATGAAGCAGATGTTGTTATTCCATTTACTGTTGAAGAGAGTCTATTTCCATTATCGCTACTATTAATATTATAATAAAATTAAATATTTCTACCTCCATAAGCACTACTTAAGCCTATAGAACCTATTTTTTTTGCACAAAAACTTAGTTTATCATTATTATCTACTTCTGAACAATTAAGTGAGTACTTAAATCCATCTTTAACATTAAATAAAGCATCTAAACTAAATATCAAAGGTAACTTATGAGGTTCTTCAATATCTATATCTTCTCTTTCACAAGCTAATGTCCAAACTATTTTAAGTTCTCTACTAGCAGTATTTTTATCTTCCATACCTTTAAGAGGAGCATGTTCTAAAATACGTTCAAAAGCATTATTACAAAACGATTCATATTCTTCTTTTTCTTGTATAAACTCATGCCATGCTCTATTAATTATATGAGAAGGAATGACTATTATTCTTCTATTTCCATTGATATATAATTTGAAATATTCCTTCAGTCCTCTAAAAACTATAGATACATCTTCTTCTGATAACTGAGGATAATTTTCTTTCAACTCTTTATTTATTTTTTTTGGAAAATTTATAGTTATCTATATAATCACTCTTTTTCTTATTTATTCTATACTTAATATAAAAAAATATTAAACTAATAAAACATATAATTAAAAAAAATACTCAAATACATCCATTTATCTTTCTTTCTTTTTTTTAATTTAAAAATTTATGAAAGCTTATTAAAGTTTTATAAGGCTACTAGGAAATTTTCCTAGTAACCTGAGATTTGTACGTAGTAAGAGATAATCTCTAATAATGGCTCTATAAAGAAGATAGAAAGTATAGTTATAACTGCACAAAAACCGATAACTGTTTTTATTGGTGTTGTTGCATTTTGCATATATTTAACTTCATCACCTTCTATTGGGTCTTTTAAGAACATATAGATAATTGGTTTTAAATAATAGTATCCTGCAATTGCAGAGTTAATTACCATAATAAGTGCTAAAATCATATATCCAGCATTTACTGCACTTCCTATTAGATACATTTTTCCCCCCCAGAATAGTGCAAAGGGTGGAATACCTGCAAGTGATAGTAAAAATAGTCCCATCATACTAGCTGTAAATGGTGACTTTTTAACAAGTCCTGAATATTTTTCTAAAGCATGATCTGAAGAGAATCTATTGTAATCTTTACTTCTATTTAACCATAACATTGTAAATCCACCAAGGTTTGTGATTAAAAATAGAATCCAATATAAAAATAGAGCACTTGTTGCTTGTGTTGTTCCTATTAGGATTGCAGACATTGCAAATCCTGCATTTGATATAGATGAGTATGCAAGCATTCTATTTATATCATTTTGAACAAGAGCTATGATATTTGGAATAGTCATAGATAATACAACTGTTACATAAAGAATTATCTCAACAAATGGATCTCCACTTGCTATAAATATTTCAAAAAATCTTAATGCTACTACAAATCCTGCCATTTTTGGAACAATTGACATAAATCCTGCTAAGGCTGCTGTTGCTCCTTCATATACATCTGGAACCCATACATGATATGGTACAAGAGATAATTTAAATCCAAGAGCACCTAACATAAAAATCACACCAATTAAAATCATTGGATAGTTTTCAAAGTTAGATGAAACTAATACTTCTGATATTAGTCCAAGTTCTACTGTTCCTGTTAATGCATAGAAAATCATAGAACCAAAGGCAAAGAAAGCAGTTGCTAAAGCACCCATAGTAAAATATTTAATAGCTGCTTCAAGAGCATTTTTTTTCTATTATGCATCGCAATTATTGTATATAAAGACATTGATGCTGTTTCAAGACCAACAAAAATTAGAATAAGTGAATCAGAACTTACCATAAATTGGAAGCCAGCTATCATAAACAGATATAGTGCAAAATATTCTGGATATCTATACTCTTGAAATCTTAACTTACTCATTGCAGTCATTACAAATAGTATAGATGCTCCGACAATAATAGCTTGAGAAAGTATTGCTATACCATCAACTAGCATTAAATCAAAGAATCCTCTTACATCTCCTGAGTATCCAATAAGTGTTCCTAAATCTACAATCAAGAAAAGAACTGTAAGCATGATATATAATGATTTATCTAAATTTTTATTTATTAAATCAACACATAAAATTACAAGAGCTCCCACAATTGCAACAAGCATTGGTACAATTGTTCCAAAGTTTAATTCAGCAAATGCTGGTAAGTCTATAACTATATCAGTCATGTTTCACCTCCCCCCCAATGCTATTAGCCTCTAAGATTCTTGCCTTTGATGAAGGATTTATAGCTTTTAACTGCATCACTTCAACTAGTTGAGATACTGACTTATCAACTGGTTGTAAAATTGGTTTTGGATAAACCCCCCCTAAAATCACAACTAAAGCTACAAGAGGAATTAAAGCTGCTAGCTCTCTTCCATGTACATCTTTTAAGTTTTTATTCTTTTCATTTGTAAGTGGTCCAAAGAATGACTTCTTATACATCACTAACATATAAACTGCACCTAAGATAATCGTAAGCCCTGCAATTATTGTAAGAATCGGAGATACTTTAAAGAATCCAAGTAGTGATAAAAACTCACCTACAAATCCAATAGTTAAAGGAAGTCCAACCGATGCCATTAACATAATTCCGAAGATTGTTGCATATTTTGGCATAACAGAAGCTAGACCTCCAAAATCTTTTATCATCTTTGTGTGTCGTCTATCATAAATGACTCCAACTAGCATGAACAGCGCCCCCCCTGATACAATACCGTGAGAGATCATTAAGAAAATTGAACCACCAATTCCCTCTACATTTAGTGCAAAAATACCTAAGATAATTACACCCATATGAGAAACTGATGAATAAGCAATAACCTGTTTCATATCCTCTTGTGCATATGCGACCATTGCTGTATAAACAATAGCTATTAAAGCAAGTGCTGCCATTGGATAGGTAAAGTATACAGAAGCATCAGGAAATAGTGGTAATGAAAATCTTACAAAACCATATGTACCCATTTTAAGAAGTACCGCGGCTAAGATAACAGAACCTATCGTTGGTGCTTGACCATGAGCATACGGAAGCCATGTATGAAATGGGAACATTGGAACTTTAATTGCAAAACCACAGAAAAATGCAATAAATAACCACAATTGCATATCAAATGGTAATAACATCATATTCCAATCTAAGATACTAAAGCTCCAGTTTCCTGTTGTTTGAAAATATACATAACCAAGGTATAACATACCAACTAGCATGATTAAAGAACCAATAAATGTATATAAGAAAAATTTAACTGCTGCATAAATTCTTAAGTTTCCACCCCCCCATGCACCAACGATATATAACATTGGTACAAGTGATAACTCCCAGAATAAGTAGAAGATAATTGCATCTAAAGCAACAAATACTCCAATCATAGTCATTTCTAAAAATAGTACTGTGATGATTAAGTGTTTTAAATTTCTCTTTTCAGTTAATCCAATTATAGATATCATCGTCATAAATGTTGTCATAATAACCAAGAATAAAGAAATACCATCTATTCCTACAAAATAGTTAATTCCGTATGCACTAATCATAGGGATTACTTGTGTAAACTGCATTCCAGCTACATTTGTATCAAAGCTTGCCCAAAGTAAAATACTTATTACAAACTCGATTGCAGTTACGATTATTCCATACATTCTTATAGAATCATTATTTACTAAAAATCCTATCAATGCGGCAAATGCTGGAAAAAAATATTAAAATCGATAAAATGTGTTCCATCTACTTAACCCCCCCTTACTTCGCAATACCTAGTGCTACTACTAACACTAACAACACTGTGATACCAAATATCATCAATCGTAAACTACTCGACAGATTACCATTTTGGATAACTCTACTTCCCTCACCACTTCTGTATATAACTTTTGCGATACCATCAACGATTGCATCAACAATTTTAAGGTCAATACTTTTCCATGAGAATTTAGACAGTGCTAAATACGGTTTTAAAATCAGATTTTCAATAATATGTGGCATATAATATTGATTTGCTAACATTTTATAAAATGCTTTATCTTTTATTTTTTCACTAAAATATGTACCATCTTTTCTGTGCTTAAATACTGCAAAAGCAATACCACTTAAAGCAATTCCAAGAGTTACTACTACAAGAACCCAAAATGTGCCAGATGTTACATGAATATCAAGAGAAGGTAACTTTTTCTCAATCATTTCAATAAATGCACCTTTAAAGAATCCAGCTACAACAGCTAGTATTACAAGAGGAGTCATTGCTGCAATTACAAATGGATAAGTCTCATGTGGGTGATAACCAAACTTCTTGAAGTTCTCTTCACCATGGAATACATACATAACAAGTCTAAATGAATAAAAGGCAGTTAACCCTGCTGTTATCCATAACACAGCCCATAAGATATATGCATGAGTTCCAAATGCTACTTCAAGAATTAAATCTTTTGAGAAGAACCCAGATAGTGGGAAGATACCTGCTAGTGCAACTGAAGCTACGGTCATAATAATAGACGTTGCTTTCATATGTTTATGAAGCCCACCCATATTTTTGATATTGATTTCATTATCTGTTGCGTGCATTACATTCCCTGCTCCTAAGAACAGAACTGATTTGAAGAATGCATGAGTTGCCAAGTGGAACAGTGCTACCCAGTAAGCTCCAAGTCCAGCTGCAACGAACATATATCCAAGTTGACTAAGTGTAGAAAATGCGATAATCTTTTTGATATTTGTTGCAACTAGTGCCATTGATGCTGCACCTATTGCTACAAATGCTCCAAGACAAGCGATAAAATATCCAACTTCAGGAACAATAGTAAAAATCTCATTTGCTCTAATAACTAAATAAACACCTGCTGTTACCATCGTAGCTGCGTGAATAAGTGCAGATACTGGTGTTGGACCTTCCATTGCATTTGCAAGCCATTGATTAAATGGAAACTGTGCTGATTTACCCATAGCACCAATAAATAGGAAAATTGCAATTGCTACAACTAATCCACTTTCAAGTGTTCCAATTTGTGCAAAAACTTCATCATATTGTAAAGAACCTAGATTCCAATAGATTAGGAAAAGTCCTACAAGCATTCCAAGGTCAGCTACTCTATTTGTGATAAAAGCTTCATTTGCAGCATAACCGGGCTGATTGATGAAAATGGAGATAGAGTTGAAAATGGTGATTTATAAACATCTGATGTTAAAGCTTGGTCTTCTTTGTGATACCAGAAACCAATTAACCCCCCCCAAGAACAAAGACCAACACCTTCCCAACCAATAAATAGCCCGGCAAAGTTATCACTCATAACTAATATCATCATTGAGAATACAAAGGCTGATAACCATGCAAAAAAAATCTATTAAATGATTTATCATGATCCATATAACCAATAGAGTGAATATGTACCATTGTTGAAACAATTGTTACAACAACCATCATAGTAACACTTACTTGGTCAACTACAAATCCAAATGGAATCTCTAAGTTACCTATTGAAATCCAATCCATCATTTTTACATGTACTATTGCATCTGTTGTAAATACATAATATAAAAGATTTAAAGATGCTACCATAGATACAGCAAGTAGTAAAGAAGTTACGATTCCTGTAAAAAGCATCTTTGGTCTCATTGAGAACATTGCTGCTATCATAGAACCTAATAAAGGAGCAAAAAGTGCGATATATAAATATTTTTCCATGCCTTACCCCCCCTTCATACTTTGTAATGTATCTAAATCAATAGAGTTTTTCTTTTTATACCAAAGAATCAATAAACCTAATCCAATAGCAACTTCACTTGCAGCAATAGCAACAATGAAAAATGCAAACATTTGACCAGTTAAATCTCCATGAAATTTAGAGATTGCAGCCATTCCAATATTTACAGCATTTAACATGATTTCTGTTGAGAAAAATAACATAAGCAAGTTTTTTTCTTCTAATAACACCAACCATACCTATCATAAATATTACAGTTGAAAGTATAAGATATGCGTTTAAACTCATTTGTCATCCTTTTTCTCAACTTGATTTTCCAATACATCTATCTCTTCTTCTGTTAAATCAGAATAAGATACATCCATCTTCTTACCAGCAAGAATAATACCACCAATCATAGCAACAAGTAACATCACTGCTGCTACTTCAAATGGTATTAAATATTTTGTAAATAGAACAATACCAACATCTTGCGAGTTACCCCCCCACTCTGGATGTACTGGATATTGTGCTTCGATGTTTGCACCTACTATTGGAGCTACAAAAATCAATACTATTACAAGTGCTGAGATTCCAGTTAGTACAAATACCAACCTTGGATTGTTTATCTTTTCTTTTACTGTTGATAATGAATCAAAGAACATCATACCAAAGGCATAAAGTGCCATTACAGCACCTGTATAAACAACAATTTGTACAGCTCCTAAGAAGTCAGCATCAAGCAAGAAGAAAAACGCCGAAATAAAAATCATCCCTGCAGCTAATGAACTTAGCGCATACAGAGAATTATTTGTAAAAACTGTTATACTAAACATAACAATTGTTAAAATTGAAAACAGATAAAAAGCAACTATTTCAAACATCTTCCCTCCTTAATACGACAATGGAGTTTTCTTGATTTTTTTCATCTGCATCAGGAGATACAGCACCAAAACCAGGATACTCTTGTTGTTGTGATAATTTATCAAGAGGAGTTAATAAATCCTCTTTTAATACAAAATGCGCTCGTTGTTCAGAAGCATTTTCATATCTTCCTCCATGAACAATTGCAAGCTCAGGACATACTTCCGCACAATAACCACAGAAGATACATCTACCCATATTAATTGTATATTCTAAAACCTCTTTTCTAGAGTTTTCATCAATCTTTGTATCCATTCTAATACAATCAGCGATACAAATCTTTTCACAAAGTCCACAACCAATACATCTATTTTCTCCTGACTCTAAAAGTCCAAGTAGTTTATGTACAGCTCTATATCTAGGTCCTATTGGAAGTTTTTCTGCTGGATATTGAACAGTGTGCATCTCATTTTTAAATAAAGCACCTGTCATCATATTCCAAACAATTTTTAATCCTCCAAAATAGTTCTAATTTTGTAGATCTTCGTGCAATTTGTTTAAACTCTTCCCATCCTGTTTTAGGATAATTGTCTTCTAAAATATTAATATAATCACCAACGGCTATATTTCTATCTTTTAATTTATCTAATCCCATATCAACTCCTAAAACATCATCACGAAACCAGTAATTAATACATTAATCACTGATAGTGGCATTAAGATTTTCCAACATAACCACATCAATTGGTCAGGTCTAATATGTGGCCATGAAGCTCTTGTCCATAAAAAGAAGAAAATCAAAAACATTACTTTTAAAACAATTGCTAAACCACCAGGAATGAACCAAAGGTCATTAAATCCACCTAAGAAAATAAGTGAAATCAAGAAACAGATTGTAAATAGGTTCGCATACTCACCAATAAAAAACATACCCCCCCATCTAAGACCAGAATACTCTGTTGCATAACCTGCAACGATTTCTGCTTCATGTTCAAGTAAGTCAAATGGTGTTCTATTTGTCTCTGCAAATCCTGCAATTACAAAAAGAATAAATGCTAAAGGCTGTGACCATACAATCCAGTCTGTTAATCCTCCTGCTTGATAGTTGTTTATATCAATTAATGATAATGAACCAACTAACATAAGTGGAGCTAAAAGAGCAAGTCCAGAAACAACTTCATATGATAAAAGTTGAATAGCAGTTCTTGCTCCTCCAAGAAGTGACCATTTATTTGCAGAACTCATACCAGCTAGTAGTGGTCCATATAATCCTACAGAAGCAACACCCATTACAAACAGAACACCAACATTTACATCTGAAATAATTGGTCTTACTGTATATCCAAACAGTTCAAACTCTGGGAAGAAGGGAACTGCTGTCATTGCAATAAAAGCAGTCGCAGCAGTAATAATAGGTGCAATCATAAACACAGGTTTAGCTGCATTTTGTGGAATAAAGTCCTCTTTTGTAAAAAGTTTTATACCATCAGCTGCAAGTTGTAAAACTCCATGAGGTCCAACATGCATAGGTCCCCCCCATCTTCTTTGCATAAAAGCAAGAATTTTTCTCTCTATATAAGTTGTAAAACCAGCTAGGGCAGAAAAAAAACTGAAAGTACTACTATAGCTTTTACTATTGTCTCAATAATAAATCCTGTTTCCATATTACGCCTTTTTTTATTACAGCTTTACTGTATCTGTAAGTATCAAATAAACTTCTTGTATCTAAATCTTTTTGGAAAGTTGAAACATAAGCTATCTCTCCTGCGATTTGTTCATCACAATATGCATCTAGTTCAAGCTCTTTTCCATTTGATTTAACAACAACCTTATCACCTTTTTCTAATCCTAATTTTTCATATAATGCTTTTGAAGCAAATAGTCCAGATTCTAAATTTTCTGCAAACTCATGTGCTTTTGCAGTAAATTCATTAAACTGATTAATTGGATTTGCTCTATAAATAATTGTTTCATTTTCTTCTAATTCTAAAGTCTCATTTGAAGCTTCCGCTACCTCATCATTAGTTTTAACTTCTGATGATTTAAGATCATAACCTCTATATTCAACTCTATTGTTTCCAAAATAGTTTGGTAATTTATCAAAATCAATTGCTTGGAAACCAGAATCTACTGGTAACTCTTGTGTATATTCGATTGTATATTCTACATCACTTTCTAAAACTGCATTTGCAATATCATTTAATACAAAACCTTTATAACCTATAGCAACATTTGTAGGAATGATTTTTTTATCAATATTTGTAAAAGTTCCTTCTTGTTGGTTAAGTGCTGGCATATCTAAATCTCCATCACCTAAAGCACTTAGTTCAAAATCTGCTTTTTCGTTGTATCCAACTGTGAAACCTTCAGCTTCTTCCTCAAGATCACAAATTAGACTTACTCCAAGAGTATTTGTTTGTGTTGGGATAATCACAACACTAAAATCAGTGTATTTTTCAACAAGACCACAAAGTCTCGCAAGGTTTTGGCTGTTGGATGAGTGATTAAATCCTCCCCCCCAACCATTAAAGAAAAGCTATCTTTTTTATCTAAAAGAGTATCAATAGTATCTAATAAAGATTCGTCTTGTCCAATATTTTCAAGAAGTTTTGTGTACTCAAACTCTACTTCTTTTTGAACTTTCTTAGGTACTACTTTTTTTAACCTCTTTCTCTTCGCCTGTCTCTTCATCTTTAACTACTTCAACAACTGTCTCTTTTATAGTTTCAGTAATTGTCTTAGTTTTTGTCTCTTTCAGACTATCTATATATGACTGAATAGACTCTGGTAAATCTTTTCCAAACTTACTTAAGATTAGGTATAAAATTGATTCTTCACATAAAGGTTTATGATAAACAAACTCTGTAGTTTTTCCTCTTTTCCCAATCTTCTCCATAATTGGATCAGCTACTGGGTGGAAATATAATGCTGACCCCCCCTTATTTGTAACAACTGAATTGTTAAGTGCATATCTTGCATTTGGTAAATCAGATTTTAAGTATGAACCAACAGATATAACAAAGTTTGAATCATGTACATCTTTTAGTGTTGAGGCATATAAAGATTGTCCTGAAGTTGAACTATAAGCTTCAAGGAATTTTTTTGTAGTTGTAAGCATCTTTATTTACAAGTTTTGCTCCAGTTTTATCGGCAAGCTTTTGTAAAATAAGTGCTTCTTCATTTGTAATATATGAGTTAAACTTAATTGCTTTTGCTTTTTTAAATGCTTCAACTGCATTTTCAAAAGCGCTTAAATCTTTTTGTTCAGTTCTATTTTCAAAATCATATGCAAATCTTGCTGCACCATTTAGTGTTGAATAGTGATGTTCATTTGTAACTCTATAGATTTTTGGTTCTGCATTTTCAATAGATTCATGTTTTGTTTCATAATACATAAACGCACAATCTGGCGAGTGAGGGTTAGCTGCTGGAACTCTATTTAGTTCCCATGCATTTGATTTATACTGGAAGTCTGTACTAACTAATGCTCCAACTGGACAAACAGAGATACACTCTCCACAATCTGTACAGGCATCTTCATCAAATCCAATAAGAGATTTGTTAAGTTTATTCCACATTGCATAAGCATCTTTAGGCATTGTATCTTTAAATGTTTTCTCAATAGCATCTGCACCTCTTTTAACGGTACTTAATGCACTTGAACCAACCATATCTTTACATACAGTTACACATTTTTCACAAACTATACAAAGCCCTGGGTCATACTTCATTACTCCCCCCCAAACTGCTGATGGTCTATCTACATCTTTTATAGTATAGCTTTGAGAATCAACTTTCATATATAAAGAGTAGTTTTGAAGTTCACACTCTCCACTTTGATCACAAACTCCACACTGTAATGGATGGTTTACATCATAAACCTCCATAATAGCTCGTCTCTCTTTAGTTATATTAGGAGTCTCTGTTATAACTTCCATGCCATCTTTTATTTTGGCATTACAAGAGTAAACCTGCTTTCCATCTGCTTCAACAAGACAAAGTCTACAGGCTAAAGTAGGAGAACATCTAGTTAAATAACATACAGCAGGTACAAATATATTATTTGCCCTTGCTACATTTAAAATAAACTCCCCCCCATCTTTTGCCTGAATACTTTTACCATTTATCGTTAATGTAATTAAATCACTCATTATTCATCAACCTTTTCAATCTTTACTTGTTTATATCGGTAACCTTGAGATAAACTACTCGAATCCTCACTATTCATCGCACATAGTGCAATCGTTCCATAAAGATTTTTATCAACTACAAATTTTCTTTGAATCTTTTCACCAGCACAGTTAATAAAAATATCGTCATTATTAGCAACTTTTGCAACCCTTGCAAAAGATTCGCTTCCTACTAAAATATCCGTATCTTCTTCACCATAAGTTCTATATAAAACTGTTCCATTATAAGAGTGTAATTCTTCTACTTCTTCTAAGTTTTCATCTGCAATTTCATTTAAAATATTTTGATATTCAGGTTCTAAGGATACAACTGTAAAGTCAGTGTATTTTCTAATTACTGATAAAATCTTTGTGATATTTTCAACTCTTTCATGAGAAAAAAAATATCTCTACCTATGATAAGTGTTTTATTTGTTTTATTTTCTGCTTTTTCTAAAGCCTCTTCAAACTCTTCTTCTCCAGCTGAACTTTCAGCAGAGATATAACCAATATCTAAATCTTCAATATACGCTTGAACTTTTTCATCAGATGTTTTTACAAAAGTTTCTAATAATAAAGAAGAAATACCCTCTTCACTACCTACTTCATACTTAATAAACTGTGAATAGTAAACTTTTAAATCTACATTATCGATTGGATGCATATATATAAACTCAGCTGTATTTTTAGCAATTGCTTCAATAATTGCTTCTTGAATCTCTACATTATCACTTGCTAAAAAAGTTCCAAAAGTTATAATATAATCGCTCTTTGAAATAATCTCTTTAATTTCCATTCTTATTCTTCACTCGCTTCTTCAGTTTCTTCTATTGGTTTTGGTTCTGGTTTAACTTTTTTTTACAACAATTGTCCAGTCAACTTCGTTGAACTTTAATGAATTCATTAAAGTATATCCAGCTTCATATATTACATCTGAACTTTTTTTGAATAGGTGAAAAATCTCCAATTTCAAAAAGGAAGATTGCATTTTCGCCATCTTGTATATCTTTTTCCATAAGTTCTAACATTCTGTCATAGAAATTATCTTTTAATGGTCTTAAATCATATCTTTTCACAACTTCCCCCCCTTATCTATCAATTTCACCAAATACAACGTTTAAGTTACCAATAATAGTAACAACGTCAGCTAACTGATGTCCTGGTAACATCTCTTCTAAAATACCTGTATGCCAAAAAGATGGTGCTCTTAGTTTCATCTTATAAGCGTATGGAGAACCATCACTTACAATCATGTACCCTAGTTCACCTTTTGGTGATTCTGTTGCAACATAGATTTCACCTTTTGGTGGTCTCATACCTTGTGTTACTAAAACAAAGTGTTGCATTAAAGAGTAGTTTTGAGTCATAATCTCTTCTTTTGGGGGGGCTGAGATATATTCTGGTGCATGAGCCATTAGTTGTGATTCACTTCCTTTATACATAGGAATAAGTTGTCTTAAAATCTTCACAGACTCTCTCATCTCTTGCATATGGCATTTATATCTTCCATATGCGTCACCTGTACTTGCGATTGGAACATCAAAGTCTAACTCTGGATATAATCCATAAGGCATCTCTCGTCTTAAGTCCCATTTAACTCCAGAAGCTCTTAATACAACTCCTGAACATCCCCCCCAAGATTTTGCCATCTCTTGGTTAATCACACCTACATTTTCAAGTCTCATTCTCCAGATTCTATTTTCTGTTAGAAGCCCTTCATATTTTTCAACTTCTGTCATAAGAACTTTACAGAATTTCTCTAAATCATCACACCAACCATCTGGTAAATCTAAAGGAACTCCTCCAATTCTAACTGCACTGTGAGTAAGTCTTGCTCCACAATAGTCTTCTATCAAGTCCATTGCGTATTCTCTTTCTCTAAAGGCATAAAGAAATACTGACATAGCTCCTACATCTAGTGCATGAGTTGCTAGCCAGAAAAGGTGAGACATAAGTCTATTTATCTCTAAAAGCATAGTTCTAATAATCTCACCTCGTCTTGGTGCTTCTATCCCTAAAAGCTTTTCAACGGCTAAGGCATATCCGTAGTTATTAGAAGTAGAGGCGATATAATCCATTCTATCTGTAGTTGGTAAGAACTCATTATAAATCATGTTCTCACCCATTTTCTCCATACCTCTATGTAAATAGCCAACACCTGGTGTTGCTTTTACAATCTCTTCCCCCCCTTTTAGTTCTAGCATCAGTCTCATTTGACCATGTGCCGACGGGTGTTGAGGACCGAAGTTAACCATCATCGAATTATCTTCTCTCTCAAAATGTATATTTTCAAAGAAAGGTTTTAATCTATTTACTGATTGTTGCATTCTACTTACCTTCTCTCATCTATAGTTACAGATTTATCTTCATGAAGTTTTTTAATAATAGGTATTCCACCCTCTTCTTGATAAGCTAGAGGTGTATGTTCTGGCTCTTTACCATCTGTAATATCTGTTCCATATTGAACTTCATGTCCAAGTCTTGAAAATCTTTGAGTATCATATCTATCAACATTTGCACAGTCTCTAATCTCTGGACCTACAACTTCTCTGTGTTCTTTTCCAAAAATTTTATCAATCTCGTACCATTGTGCTGTTTCATCACCTATTAGTGGATATGTTTTTCTTAATGGATAATCATACCAATCGTCTGGCATGATGATTCTTTTCATATTTGGATGATTCGCAACTTTCACACCATACATATCATACATTTCTCTCTCAGACCAAGACGCCATTCTAAATACTGAAAAAATAGATTCAATTGGTTGTTTTTGTCTAATAAAAGTTTTTACTCTAAGTCTTTTGTTTTTTTGTTAAAGATAACATTTCATAGAAAATTTCAAAGCCACCTTTTGAAGCTATATAATCAACTGCTGAAAGTTCCATACACTGTTCATATTGTAGTTCATCTCTTAGAAGTTTTAACACTTTTACATTATCTTCAGGATTTATATAGATTACTAACTCTTCAATCTCAATATAAGAATCAGAAATTTCAAAATTACTCTCTAATGCTTCCATATCTTTTGCATAGATTTCATCTTCACTAGCAGCTTTTTTTTGGTGTTTGAGGTGCTACAAAAAATCTGTCATTGAAGTATGACTTTTTTTTGAACATCATTTTTAGGCGTATATTTTCTCATTACACTAACCTTTTTTTTCTTGATTGATCTAAAGATTGACTCTCTTCTAATCTTCTTTTGAAGCATCATAAGAGCATATTGAAGTGTTTCAGGTCTTGGTGCACAACCTGGAAGATAGATATCAACTGGGATAATTCTATCAACACCTTGAACTGTTGCATATGTATTAAACATACCACCTGTATTTGCACATGATCCCATCGAGATAACCCATTTTGGATCTGGCATTTGGTCGTATAATCTTCTCATAAACTCAGCATGTTTTTTTGTTAGTGTTCCAGCTACAACTATAACATCTGCTTGTCTAGGAGAGGCTCTAAAGATAGTACCAAATCTATCGAAGTCATATCTTGAAGCTCCTGTCGCCATCATCTCAATTGCACAACAGGCTAATCCATATGTTAAAGGCCATAAAGAGTTTGACCTTCCCCCCCAGTTAACTAGTTTGTCAACTGTCGTAAGAGCAATTGGTGCTCCTGCGTCTTGTAAGTAGTTTACTTTATGCTGTGCCATTCAAGAGCTCCTTTTTTCCATGCATAAATAAATCCAATAGTTAGTAAAAGGATAAACAGAATCATCTCAACGAAACCAAACCAACCTAGAACTTTAAAATCAATTGCCCATGGAAACATAAATATAATTTCTATATCAAACAGAATGAAAAGCAGTGCCATTAGGTAGAACTGCACCGATACGCTATTCGGCTGTTTTGTAACTTCAGGTCCACACTCGTAAAGTGTTGTTTTAAGTTTTTCTGTGTTTAGTCTTGCTAGTTTTCTACTTATGATTCTAGCAATCTGTACAGCAGCAATAAATGCCCCCCCAAAAGTTAGGACAAACATAAAAAAAGGCACCGAAATACGGATGAGAAAAATCCATATGTGTCATCTTTAATCCTTCGTTTATTTATTAGCTAGATAATATCTAATATCTTATAAAGCCATTCTTATAATCTTATAAGTTAAATTAATAGGTAAAAATAAAATTCTTTTTTTTATAACTAAAAGTATCAAGTTTATCATTTTTTTTAAGTATATTTTAATTTAATAAAATGATATTAGAATGATATTGTGTAAGAAAAAGTTGGGTTTTTAGAAAAACCCAACTCTATTTTCTGAGTCAAAATTGCCTTTTAACTCTTTTTCAATTTGCTCTTTGAAAGCTTCTATTGTAAAGATTGGATCATCTTCAACAGCTATTTTAAATGCAGTATTTTTTTATCACCATTTCAATTTGTCCACCTGTTAGTTCAAACTGGGCAAGTTTTTTTTATATCAAACTTTTTATCAAGTGGTAAATTTTCAGGAAGTAGTATTTTCCATAATTCAGTACGCTGATTTAAATCAGGTTTTTTTAAACTCAATCTTATAATTAAATCTTCTTGAAAAGGCTTTATCAAGGCTTTCTAGCAAGTTTGTAGTTGCTATTAAAATACCATCAAATCTTTCTATTTGTTCTAAGAAAATATTTTGCATTTGGTTATGCATTTTTTTCACTTCCACTTTCACTTGAAGTTGTTCTTGCACTCAAAAATTGGTCTGCTTCATTTAAAAGTAAAATAGGTTCTGATTTACTTTTGTCTCTTAGTTCATAATATTTATCAAATATTGCTCTTACATTTTTTTTCACTCTCACCTACGTACATAGAAAGAATTTTTGAACAATCAAAACTTAAAACTTGTTTTTTTCAAAGATTTTGCTAATGCTAAAGCTGTCAAAGTTTTACCAGTTCCTGCAAATCCATAAAAAAATGATTTTAGCCTCTATTCCTCTTTTTTTATCTTTTATCCCCCCCCACTCTTTTAGACGGTTGAAAACATCTTTATCCATCTGTTTTAAAAGTGAGTCTAAAATCTCTCTTGTTTTTTCATTTAATACCACATCATCAAGTGTTTTTGTAGTAGTTACTAGCTCAAACATCTCTTGCTCTTTGATAAGAGAATCAAGCTTTATTTTTCTACTTCTTGTCTTTTTCTTAGTTGGATGTGATATCTTATATAAAATATCATCAGGAATATAGAAGTTTCTATTTATCCCTCCAAAAGGAGTCAATACTTCATCATAATCTACTAAAGCATTTGATACTAAATTTGACCCCCCCTCTTCTAGTAAAGATCTATATTTTATCTTCTCATAATCATCACTAGAAACCAAGTCTATAAGTGAGTTCATATCTCTTATAGTTCCATCTCCTCCTGAATACTCCTCTTTTAGAAGTGCTAAGAAAAGCATCTGTTCTTGTTCGTTTAGTTCATTGCTTTTGAAAAAAAATCCTCTAGCATGATATCGTTATGTGTTTTTTTAACTCTATCTTTGATTCTATTTTCTAGTAGTGTTAGCTTTGATTTTAGTCTATTAATATTTGGTGAGTTTTCATCAAAGTTGTTTTTTACTAAGTTTAACTGTTGGGCTAAATCTATTTTAAAAAAAATTGGTCTTGAAGATACTCTAAGTGATCCTCATAGCTTTTAATCTCTGGTAATACAAACTCTAAAGAACCTTTCTCTAATAGCTTTAAAAAGGCTGATGATAAAGTAACAGATGAGTTTAAAATCTCTAATTGTGACATATCACTTAGTTTTATATGTTCAAAACTATTTTGAACTAACCAACCAAGTCCTAGAAGTGATTTGATAAGCTTAATATGCTTTAGGTGTTCATAGTTTTTTATATCATAAAACTCTGCAAGTATATCAATTACCACAGCTGATTCTCTTCCTGCTATATACTCTTTTGTAATATGTTGTAAAATTTTTGCTTCTTCTTTTGAGCATTTTAAGTGTTTAAAAAAAGCAGATTTTTCTACCTGTTCTGCTTTTATAAAATCTATTATTTCTTTCATTTATTTAACTTTTCCTTTAAATTCTTATAAAAAATCTCTTTGTTTTTTTTCATCTTTGAACACTATATTATAATTTTTATTTATAATTATTGATAACTCTTTTTTTCTCTAGTTGTTCAATCTTACTTAGCTTAAAAGTTGTTTTATTTTTCTCTAAATCTACAGAAAAACTGTTTTTTATCTGCATAACTTCCTCCCCCCCACAAAGACCTTTATAAGTCCCCCCCTTTGAGTAGATAATATTTTGACAGTTTTTCTCTTCAAAATGATTTTTAATCATATCTAGATTTGAACTATCATGCATATTTAAAGCTATGACTATGATTGCAATAATTGCAAACAAAACTAAAAAAATCATACTTTTTTAACTCCTTTAAAACAAAGTATATATTAATATTACAACAATTATATTAAAGGTTAACTATGAGATTTTTTCTACTTTCTATTTTTATTGTTTTTATATTTAACGGTTGCCAAAACAACGAACCTACAGCACCGACACTAAAGAAGATACACTCTTTTAATAATTTTGACTACTCAAAAGAACAAGTAGAGTTTTTTGAAAAAGAGTTTACAAATATATTATCAATAGAAAATCCTACTATTTTGGAAAATTATCTATTATTTTATGAAACAAACAGAAGCTACTTTTTAAATGGAAAACAAAAAGTTGAAAAACTAAAAGAGAAAATAGCCTTATTAAAAGAAGAGAAAAATATCACTCTAGAAAAACTACAAGAAGCAAAAAAAGCAAGAAGAGAAAAAAAGAGGCGATAAAAATCTACAAACAGCTTGCAAAAGAGGGAAATATAAAAGCTCAAAGAGAACTAGTACAAAGATATAAGATAAATAATCCCGATCTTGCTTTAGAACTACTTGAAAAGCTTGTAGAACAAGAAGATATCCAAAGTATGAAAGAGTATGCAAGTGCAAATATCTATATGGTAAGACCTGTTATCATACAAGATTTAGAAAAAGCTCTTAAAACATACGAAAGGTTAGCCGAACTTGGAGAACTATCTAGTATGGTAAGACTAGGAAACTTTTACGAATATGGTTATCACAAAAGTATAGCACCACAGGATAAAGAAAAAGCACTAGAATACTACGAAAAAGCAGCTTCAAAAGGCTATACAATAGCAAAGAAAAAACTATATAAAATCTACTCTTGCAAAGAGTGTAAGCCAGATAGATATGACCAAGAAAAAGCAGATGCACTACAAAAAGAGCTAATCAAAAACCTTGATAAAAAACTATCAAAAGTACTAGAAGAAAAACCAAAACCTAAAAAGATAGTAAAAAAAACAAGAAGAAGAGACTGAAGAGAAAAAAAGAAGTAACAATCTTAGCAAAAGATAAAAAAACTACCTAAAAAAAACTCTAGCTACTATCAAATGTTATGATATGGAGACTGCAAAATCAGCTCTTAGTAAAAAAATGCAAAGAAGATATAATCAAAGCACTAAAAGAGTATAAAAATATCTCAAAAATAAATATCATCCCAGTACTTGATAAAAGTGATAAAAAAATATTTCCAAGAGAGTATCGCTAAAAAAAAGATTTTCAAGAATCACTTTTAAACAACCTATCTACAAGCAGGACTTTTCAAACTGTTTGGTATATGCAAGAACTACTAAAAGATGACTCTATACTAAATATATCTACATACTATGTAACATCAAAAAAGAGCAACAAAGGTGTAGTAATAAAACTATACTAAGAGAGTAAGCCCAGTATAAAAGAGATACTAAACATAGAAACAATAGTTTGAAGAGTGATAATAGAAGCCATAAGCTTCGTATCTCCTCCAAGCTGTCTTGCTAAGATAAAAGATGATGGTGCAGTTGGCATCGCTGCAAAAACTACAACTATACTAAGAAGTAAGGTATCCAGTCCAAAAAAAACTTTCCTATAAAAAAAACATAGCTACAGGCATCGCCACAAGTTTTAGAAAAGAAGAGATAATCAACTCTGACTTTGCCTCTTTTACTGAGTTTAAATCAAGTGCAAAACCAATAGAAAGTAGTCCCATAGGTAAAGCAGAAGCACTTAAAATCTCTAATAAACTTAAAACAACTATAGGAAGAGTGATATCAAGATAGTTTATCCCTCCACCTAAAGCACAAGCAACAATCAAAGGATTTGTAACAATAGACTTTACCATACCAATAAAAGTAGCTTTTTGGTCATTTACATATACTGCAAAAACTGTGATGCAGATGATATTTATCAAAGGAATCGCAAAAGTGATAAGAAGAGCTGCTAAAGCTATACCTTCATCTGCAAACATAGCCGAAATCAAGGCTAAAAATACATAAGTATTGAATCTAACTGCACCTTGGACAATAGAACTAAAAGGAGCACCAGCTGTTTTTGTTTTGAAGTTTATTATAACTGAAACAACTAATATAAAAACAATACCAAAAAGACCAGTAAAAACAAAATCCAAAGCCTCTAGGTTTTCAAGGTTTGCTGTTGAAAGTTTATACACTAAAAGTGAAGGCATCAGAACATAATACGTAAGTTTATCCGCACTAGCCCAAAAATCAGTCGATGGAAACTTTATTCTTTTAAAATAGTATCCTATAAGAATAAGTGAAAAAAATTGGTATAAGTGCTGTAAGAATGTGTTCCATAAATCTTGCCTAAAAAGTTAAAGAGGTATTATACTAGCTTTCTATTTTTATTTCAAAAAAAATAGATTTTATTAGTGTTTTAAGTTCTCATTAAAAAAAAGAAAACCCCCCCTTCGTTGGCACATTACTTAAGAGGTGGAAAGGGTGTGTTAGTAAAATTATAACTTAAATAAATTAAAATTTATAGTAAATAATCTTTATTTATTTCTTTTAAAAGAGTATTTCCAATTTTTTTCAATAATTCCAATAACTAATGCATTGCCCATCAAAAAAAAGCTCTTTTTGAATTAGTTACTCCTAAAGTGTGATTATCAGGAAACATATTTAATCTCTCTAACTCTACAGGAGTAAGTCTTCTGTATTTATTATTCACTTTAATAACATGCTTAAATCTTGAAGCACTAGCTCCACCTTCACCAGTAATTATTGTTCTTGAAGGCTTATTTAGGCAATCAGGGAAGCCCATACTTCCTTCACTATAAGTATACTTATGCCCTGTAGTCTTATTAACTCTCTCTATAGTTTTTGCACCTTTTTGATATTCCCATTTTTCTAATTCTTTATCATCAATATAAAATTCTTTAGGTACATCTTTTTCTTCTTGAAGAAAATCTCCTAAAACAGAAAGTTTACCATTATAGTTAGATTGACATTTTGAAGTATAATACTTACCATCTATCATAAATCCCGCATCTAAAAAAGCATTTGCTTTAGGTGTTGATATATTAAAATTATCCGTAACATCTACTAAGTCACCACTTAATTTATCAATTAAAAATTCTTTTTCTTCAACTTTTTTTTATAGGAAATGCTTTTGCAAAAATACCTTTTTCATTTATTATTCTCTCAGGTGTATTATTCAATAATATATTATATGTTTGAGTGTCTTTTTTTTGAAGCAAAAATAAATACACGTCTTCTTCTTTGAGGCATTCCATACTCACTTGCATTGATTACTCTCCATTCTACTGAATAACCTAAATTATTTAGAGAAGATAAGATAATTGCAAAATCTCTTCCTCTTTGAGAAGCAGGTGACTTTAATAACCTATCTACATTTTCTAATAATAAATATTTTGGTGCATTCTCTTTTTTATCTTTTAAAATTCTATAAATTTCCCACCAAAGTACACCTTTTTTTTCCTACAATACCATGTGAATTTTTTTAATGTACTAGCAACAGAATAGTCTTGACAAGGGAATCCTCCAACTAATAAATCATGTTCAGGTATGACATTTGAATCTACCGTTGAAATATCATCATTACTATGATTATCAAACCCAAATCTTGCACAATATACATCTGAAGCATGTTGAGTTTTTGTAGAAGGTTCCCATTGATTACTCCATATTACTTCAAATTTACTATTTTCATTTTTTTGCATTTTCAAGTCCTATTCGAAATCCACCTACCCCCCCTGCGAATAATTCAATAGTTTTTATTGTTTGTATTTTAACTTCCATTTGTTTATTCATATTAATATGTTCTTCTACCTTCTGATAAATGCTAAATAAATTTGGAGTTTTCATCGTATATTTTCCTATTTTTTATAGAAGTATACAGTGAAACTTTTTTTTGATTAATTTTTATTGCAATTTGTAATATTTGTTTTTTAAGGGTATTATATCAAAATTTTTCAATAAGATCAAGAAGTAGTTTTATTTTATATTTTTAAAAACTTTTTACTCTTTTTTTACGAATCCATGATTACTTTTCTCAACTTTTTTTATGTTCAATATAAAATGACTTAGGCGCTTTTAATCCAATTACTACAACAGGAACTGTTAACATATTTCTTAATGGATTTAAATATCTTTCAAACTTTTCAAATTCTCCAGTTGCATTATCAAAACCACCAATTGTTTTTAAATCTTTTGTCGCACAAATAATTATTCCTACATCTGTTTGAATAGATTTTTTTAACATGATTTAACTCACTTGCAATTACAGGCTTTAAAAGATTCCAGGCAATTGCTTCACCATGATTAAATGCAACCTCTAAAGAAATATGTTTCTGTGCAAAATCTAATCTCCAACTTTTATTAGAATACTCATCTTCTGAAAAAATAGGGCTTTCAACTTCCCATCTTCTTGAAAGTTTTTCTTTTAAAACTTTATTTAATGCCTTTGCTAAACCTTTAGGAGGAGTACTAAAACTATTATGAGCATCTATTATTTCTTGATCAGTAATTCTTTTAATTAATCTTAATAAAGAACTCCAACTTTTTTTTATAGGCATCATCATTCTCTAAAATTAACTGTGCATGTCTAAATGATCTTAATTTATAATCCATTTTACCTCTTTATTAAAAAAACTCTTTTATATCAACATCTAAAACATAAGCAATTTTTGCCAAATGTTCTAAGTTAAAATGACAACCTTTATTGTAGATTTCTGCATTTGAGATGACACTTACACTTTTGTGTCCTATTGCATGAGATAGTGATAATTGACTGATGCCTTTTTCTTTTCTTATTCTTTTTACATTAGCACCAATATTTTTATGAAATTCTTCTAAGTCGAAGTTTTCTAATTCTTTCACAGTCAGTTTTACCTTGTCATCATAAGTTATTTTTAAATTTTATAACGATAAAATAAATTTAACAACTCATTATAATGAGTCAAAAATACTATAAGTTGCTGGATAACTCAAAAAGTTTTTTTATACAAAGGATTGTTATGAAACGCCTTATTTCCCTACTAAAGAATCAACACCTCAGATACAATCAGTTTTATAAAAACTATGAGATAAAAGAGGATACTCTTCTTATTAGAAAATCTGAAGCTTCCTTTTCTTCGGCTATTGAAGTAAAAGAGATGATAAATCTTTTTGAAGTATTTGCAGGTATTGAGGGTGTAGATTTTTGTGTTTTGGAAAACGGAGATATTTATATAAATAAGCTAAAAAAATAGTTTTTTTTAGCAAAGAAGTTTGTTACTTCTCTACTAAATCATACAAGGCTTTTATCTCTTCTGCCCAGATTTCTTCGTTGATAGTTTCTAGTACCATTGGGATATCGTCCATTCTATCATCATTCATTATGAACTTAAAAGCATCCCATCCGATTTTACCTACTCCTAGTGAGTCATGTCTATCTACTCTAGATCCTAGTTCTGGTTTTGAGTCATTTAAGTGCATACCCATAAGATATTCACGTCCTACTATCTCATCAAAACTTTGCCATGTTTTATCATAGGCTTCTTTAGTTCTGATATCATATCCAGCTGTAAACATATGACAGGTATCTATACATACACCTACTCTGCTTTTATCTTCTATCTTATCGATGATATGTGCTAGGTGTTCGAACTTATACCCAAGGTTTGAGCCTTGACCTGCTGTGTTTTCTATTACTAGTTTCACATCATTTGTTGCATCTATTGCTTGGTTCATAGATAGTGCGATTCTGTCTAAACACTCCTCTTCAGATATTTTTCTTAGGTGTGAACCTGGGTGAAAATTTAATCTATCAAGTTTTAGTATTTCACATCTTTCTAACTCATGGATAAACCCATTTAAAGACTTTTCTCTTTTTTTCCTCTTCTGGATGTCCTAGATTGATAAGATAAGAGTCATGGGGGGGTAAGATATGTTTTGCTTCAATCCCACACTTCTCTAACTCTTCAAACCATTTATCAAGTACTTTTGTCTCTAAAGGTTTTGCAGCCCATTGTCTTTGATTTTTTGTAAATAGAGCAAAGGCTTTTGCTCCAATTGCTGTTGCGTTTATTGGTGCGTTGAAAACTCCACCGCTAGCACTTACGTGTGCTCCTACATATTTCATTATATTTCCTATTACGATTGTTTATTTTTTAAAAGATTATTATCATACATAAATGTCTCTTTAAAATAAATATAATATTCAAACTACTATTTTCATAAAATTATTTTAAAATTTATAGACAATTAAATATACTATAGTATTATTTTATATGAATAAAAGCAAAACTACAAATGTATACAATAGAGTAAAAGAGATAGGAGTAGACTAAGCCCAAGCTTACCACTTTAGCAAGCCTGAAAAACTCTCTTAATCTTTTCGAATCTTTATCAAGATTTTATTTATTCTATCTCTATGCGAAATCTCTTTATCATTGTTTTCAAAAAGTTCTTTTATAAAGTTTTTGTCATAACTTGGATGTAAAAATTCATTGTTAAAAGATTCTAAACTTTGACACTCAAAAGTATCTCTACAAATTTGATTTTCATAAATTTTCAACTTTAATACAGCAGTACCAGCAGATAAAATCTGAACTTCTGTATGATCTTGATATTTTGAAATAAATCCTTTATCAAAAAAAACTTCATCTTCGGAGTTTTTATCAAAATAGTTGCTGTTGAAGTTTTTATTGGTTGATTAAAAAAACATCCTGTAAATGCAAAAATAACTGTTAAAAAAAATATTACATTTCTAATCTCTAATCCTTTGTTTTAAAAAAATTTCACTATAATACTAAAAAGTTCATAAATATATAAAACCAAAGGTTATTTTTGTTAGTTCATATTTGTTGTGCCGTAGATTCACACTATTTTTTAGAGAAAATCCAAGAAGAGTATCCACAAGAAGAAATCATAGGTTTCTTCTACGATCCTAATATTCATCCATACAATGAGTATAGATTAAGATACCTTGATGTTGAATACTCATGTAAAAAAACTAGGGATTCCATTACTTGAAGGTCCTTACAATTTAGAAGAGTGGTTAAAAAAAAGTAAAAGGCTTAGAAAATGAGCCAGAAAAAGGTGATCGCTGTACAGTCTGTTTTGATGATAGATTAGAAGTAAGTGTTAAAAAAAGCACTTGAATTAGGACATGACAAATTTACGACTACACTTTTAATCTCACCAAAAAATCTCAAGACAAACTAGAGAAAATAGGTGCAGAACTAACACAAAAATATAACTGTCAATTTATTTTTAGAGATTATAGAAGTGGAAGTGGTACGCAAGCCCAAGGTCAAGTAGTAAAAGAGCACTCTTTATACAGACAAAACTATTGTGGCTGTCTGTATGGACTTACACAACAAAGAGAACAACAAAATAAACTTATGGATGAAATGTTTTCACCAATATCAAATCAAATATTACCAGAATCTATAGAAAGCAGACTAAGTATTTATCAAAAAAGAGATGAACTAGAAGAGAAAAATATCCCATACAAAATCATAAAACAGAGATTTTTGAACTATAGACTTCTAAGTGGAACAACAAAAATTAATAAAAAAAAGTTGTAGCATCATATTTTCTTTGTTATTCAACACTAAACAGAAAAAGAATGAACGGAAGAATTGAGTACGAAAAAGATGAAATCGCCTACTTAAACAGAGACGAAGTAAAAGTTCTAAGTATCGACATTTTCAATGAAATCGGAAACAGTTCATACAAAAGTGTAAAAGCTCTGATGTTTAATCCTCCGACATTTGAATCTGAACTAAATATTAGAAATAAAATAACAAAAAAATCCATATGGACTATCAGCTATTATCATCGTAGATAAAGTAATAGATGGAAAATACGAAATAGAACTTGATGCCCAAATCTACGAAGATGTGAAAGAAGAAATTGTATGAAGCTTTTAGTTTGTGCGATGGAAACATCTTCAAATATCCATCTAAAAGAGTTAAAAAAAATATCTGAACGATGATGTAGAACTTCTAGGAGTTTTTGATAAAGAACTTGGAAATCCTTTGTATGATTTAACTCATTTAGCTATCATGGGATTTATAGATGCTATTAAAAAAAACTTCGGTTTTTCTTTAAGTTAAGAGATGAGCTAGTTGAACTTGCAGATTCTTGTGACAAAGTATTACTTATGGATTCTTCAGGATTTAATCTACCTCTTGCAAAAAAATTAAAAGAGCGATATCCAGACAAAGAGATTATTTATTATATCCTTCCACAAGCTTGGGCATGGAAGAAAAAAAAGAGTTGAAAAGTTAGAAAAATACTGCACAAAACTTTGTTCTATCATCCCTTTTGAAAGTGAAATCTACAACAATAAAGAGAAAATCACATACGTAGGTCATCCTTTGCTTGATGAGATAAAAGAGTACAAAACTACCCTAGAAAATAGTGGAAAAATCATCTATATGCCAGGTTCAAGAAAAACAGAAATCATAAACCATATGGATGTTTTTAGAGAACTTACAAAAAAAATACTAAACAAAGAACACATACTAATTATCCCTGCAAAGTTTGATGAAGAGTATATCAAAAGAGTCTATGGCGACCTTAGTGCTTTTACAATCTCAAATGATGCTCATAAAGAGTTAAAAGAAGCAGAGTTTGGATTTATCTGTTCAGGAACTGCTACACTAGAAGCTGCTATTGTAGGAACACCTTTTGTGATGAGTTATGTTGCTAAAAAGTTTGATTACTTTTTAGGACGAATGTTTGTAAAACTTCCTTACATAGGACTTGCAAATATTTTCTTTCATAAGATGGGTAAAGAGCCTATTCACAAAGAGTTTTTCCAAGAAGAAGTAAATGTTCAAAACCTTTTTTTTGGAATACGAAAACCTCAATAGAGAAGGCTATCTAAAAAAAACTCACAAACACTACGAGAATATTTAAAATTTGGTAGTTCTGAAAATGTTGCGAAAATAATTAAAAACTAATTAATTTTTCGCTAAAATATATGATTTTTAAAATAGATATATACACATAGGAAACAAAATGTTAGACATTATGGAAATTCAAGAGATTTTACCTCATAGATACCCACTTTTATTAGTAGATAGAATTACTGAAATGGAAAAAGGGAAAAGAGTAGTAGGATATAAAAACATCTCTATTAGTGAACCAGCTTTTATGGGTCACTTCCCTGGACACCCAATCTATCCAGGAGTTATGATTCTTGAAGGTATGGCTCAAGCTGGTGGAGTATTAGCTCTTAAAAGCAATGATTTGACAAAAGAAGAACTTGCAAATAAAGTAATCTACTTCATGAGTATTGATAAAGCAAAATTTAGAAGCCCAGTTAAACCTGGTGATAAACTAGAATATAGAATCGAAGTTAAAAAGCTAAGAGGTACGCTAATCGTGCTTGATGGAAAAGCTTACGTTGATGATTCGTTAGTTGCTGAAGCTGAATTAAAAGCTATGATTGTAGACAAATAAGAATATTTGAATAGGTAACAAATGAATAACATTCATAAAACTGCAATAATCGAAGATGGCGCTCAATTAGGTGATAATATCACTATTGGACCATTTACAATTATTGGTAAAGATGTAAAAATCGGAGATGGTACAACTGTTGGCTCTCATACTGTAATTGAAGGGAAAACAACTATAGGTGAGAACAACCAAATATTTTCACATGCTGCAATTGGAACAATTCCTCAGGATTTAAAATTTGATGGTGAAGATGTTGAGTTAATCATCGGAAACAATAACAAAATTAGAGAATATACACTTTTCAATCCTGGTACTATTGGTGGTGGCTCAATTACTAAAATTGGAGACAATAACTTGTTTATGGGTTATACTCACGTAGCACATGATGTAATAGTTGGGAACAACTGTGTTTTTGCAAATGTTGCAACACTTGCAGGACATGTAGAGATTGATGACAATGTTGTTATTGGAGGTTTAACGCCAATACATCAGTTTTGCAAAATTGGATCAAATGTGATGATTGCAGGGGGGGGTTCAGTTGTAACTCAAGATATACCTCCTTACTGTTTAGCTGAAGGGAACCGAGCCGTTCTTAGAGGGCTAAACTTAAATGGTCTAAGAAGAAGATTTAAAGATAGATCAGATATTGATGCTGTGAAAAAAAAGCTTATAAAGCTATTTTTGAATCAGGAAACTCTATCTCAGAAGTAGCGCAAGAGCTACTAGAGACAAGCGATAATAAACATGTTCACGAACTAGCAAACTTTGTAATTAATACAAAGCGTGGAATACCTTTTAACAGAAAATAGGAGAAATTTTTTTATATGAGTAAACTTGTATGTGATTTTTGTGGGACACCTGACTCAAGTGAAAATCCAATAATCTCAGGTGATAACGCTTGCATTTGTAAATCATGCGTTAATGCAGCACACGATATTATGATAGGAGCAAAAGAGTCTGACTTTGAAGAAACAACTTCAGAAGAAGAAGGTTCATCTCAAGTTGAGTTAAGAACACCTGCACAATTAAAAGCAATTTTAGATGACTATGTGATTGGTCAAAACAGAGCGAAAAAAAGTTCTATCTGTAGCAGTATATAATCACTACAAAAGAATCTTTAGAAAAAAAAGAGATTGAAGAAGATATTGAAATAAACAAATCAAACGTTCTTCTAATTGGACCTACTGGTTCAGGAAAAACGCTTTTAGCTCAAACTATTGCAAAATACCTTGATGTACCTTTAGCAATCGCAGATGCAACATCTCTAACAGAAGCTGGATATGTGGGAGATGATGTTGAAAATGTTGTAACTAGGCTAATTCAAGCTGCAAATGGTGATGTAAAAAAAAGCCGAAACTGGTATTATCTTTATCGATGAAGTTGATAAAGTAGCACGTATGAGTGAAAATAGATCTATTACAAGAGATGTATCTGGAGAAGGTGTACAACAAGCACTTCTAAAAATTGTTGAGGGTGCAACTGTAAATGTTCCTCCAAAAGGTGGAAGAAAACATCCTGGACAAGATGCAATTCAAGTTGATACAACAAATATTCTTTTTATTTGTGGTGGAGCATTTGATGGTCTTGAAGAAATTATCAAGAAAAAAAACAAGGTGGAAATGTATTAGGTTTCAACCAAGAGAAAAAAAGTAAGAATGATGATGAAATCATTTCACAAGTAGAATCTCACGATTTAGTAAAATATGGACTTATCCCTGAGTTAATAGGTAGACTTCATATGATTGCTACATTAAATGAAATATCTGAAGATGATATGGTGCATATTTTAACAGAACCTAAAAATGCTCTAATTAAACAGTATATTAAACTATTTGAAATGGATGACGTAAACTTAAAATTTGACAAAGGTTCATTAAAAGAGATTGCAAAACTTGCAATTGAAAGAAAAACTGGAGCAAGAGGTCTTCGATCAATTTTAGAAGATATTATGCTAGATATTATGTATGAGTTACCAACATTTAAAGATAAAACAATCACTATTACAAAAGATGTTGTAACCAAAGAGAAAGAACCAAAAATAGCTTAAAGAAGAGGAATACACATGTTATTAGACAAAATGATTGGTATATTTTCAAATGATATGGCAATTGACTTAGGAACTGCAAATACTGTTGTTTCAATTAGAGGTAAAGGTATTATTATCAATGAACCATCAGTTGTTGCAGTTCAAAATGATAGATATGGGAAAGACAAAATCTTAGCAGTAGGTCAAGAAGCTAAACAGATGATTGGTAAGACACCATTAAACATCACAGCTGTAAGACCTATGAAAGACGGTGTAATTGCTGACTTTGAGATGACTGAAAGAATGATTAGATATTTTATTGAAAAAGCTCATGCAAGAAAATCATTTATCAGACCTAGAATTATTATTTGTATCCCATATGGTATTACACAAGTTGAAAGAAAAGCCGTAAAAGAATCTGCACTTAGCGCAGGAGCTAGAGAAGTATTTCTTGTAGAAGAACCAATGGCAGCTGCTATTGGAGCAGGTATTCCAGTATCTGATCCATCTGGATATGTTGTTGTAGATATTGGTGGTGGTACTACTGAAATAGGTGTTACTTCACTGGGTGGACTTGTATTATGTAAATCAATTAAAGTTGCTGGTGATAGATTTGATAAAGCAATTATCGATTATGTAAGACAAAACTATAACTTATTTATTGGTGAAAGAACTGCTGAAAATATAAAAATTGAAATCGGTTCTGCAATCAAACAAGATAGTGAACTTAAAATTAAAGTCAAAGGTAGAGATAATTCTGGATTACTTTCAACTATTGAACTAGGAAGTGAAGGAGTTAGAACTGCTATTAAAGAACCTCTTAGAGAGATTGTTTCAGCAGTACGTTCAGTATTAGAAGAGATGCCACCAGATTTAGCAAGTGATATTGTTGATAATGGTGTTATATTAACAGGTGGAGGAGCACTTATTAGAGGTTTAGATAAATACTTAGCTGATATTATTAAACTTCCAGTTAGAGTTGCAGATGAACCACTGTTAGCTGTTGCTTATGGAACAAGCAATGTATTAGATCAGGACGCATTATTAAAATTAATATCTAATGAATAAATTTCTATTCTCTCTTCTTTTTCTTGCAATCTCTCTTGGCTACATCTTTGAAGTAGACGAGATGGTTGCAAGAAATTTCAACCCATTTGAATCAATAAAAAAAATCATACATTGATAATGCCCTTTCACTACAAGAGACTAGTGAAAAATATTTTAATCAAGTAACAACAATAGAAGAACTTCAAAAAGAGAACAAAGAACTTAGAAATTACAAACTTCTATACCAAACTTCTAAAAATGATTTAGATTCTGTATTAAAAACTGTTGGTACACCTAATTCAACTACAGAACAAATCAAATTTACAAAAGTTTTATCATATGTTGATTTTAATGACTATACAAAAGTTTGGATTGATTTAGATAAAGAAGACAATAAAATCTTAGGTCTTATCTCTGATGATTATGCAGCAGGGATTGTTGTAAATAAAAATGATAGAGCTAAAGCCTTATTAAATGGAAATGAAAAGTGCAACTACGCAATTTTTGTAGGAGACAACAAAGCACCTGGAATCATCCACCCATCAAAAAAATGCACACACGTTAATTGCAAAATATATTCCTATCTGGTTTGATATCAAAAAAAAGGTGATGAAGTTATAACTTCTGG
>JDSG01000091.1_pt1 | contig 30322 bp, 48 predicted proteins | sample 199341 | NCBI WGS metagenome assembly JDSG01 (sample SAMN02584197, study PRJNA231836) | bioreactor metagenome | isolation source: continuous culture bioreactor short generation time transfer1 day 52 after... | place: Germany: Bremen | reverse complement strand
CTTTTTTTGTTTTTTTAACATAAAAATACCAATAAAAGAAGCAATAAAAAAAAGAAATAGTTAATAATTGAAAAGGAGGAATAGCACCTGAGAGTACAGTAAATAATGCTAAAGAAGACCACAATAAAATTGTAATTAGTCCAAAAATATTACCTTTTATATGTGCATTTTCCATATTATTCCCTTTTAAAACGTGAATTTTACTCCTATATTCCTTAAATAGTAATCTTTCACTTTTATTGCACAACATTTTTGCTATAATTAAAACATGAAAAAGATTATTATATTTATACTGTTAACTAATGTTATACTTTTAGGCTCTACTAGAATAATTAGTGCAAAATACGAGATTACCTATGGTAAATATCTCCCACTTGGTATTGCAAATGCTGTTTTAAGAATCAATAATGAAAATTATGAGATATCAATTGAAGCAAAAGCAACTGGTCTTGCAAAAGTCTTATCAAGAGATAGAACTGAAACATACAAAAGTTTTGGGAAAATAGTTGATAATGAATTTATACCAGAAAAATTTATTAAAATTAGAAAAGATAGTTTAAAAAAATAGAATTAGAACTTATACTTTTAATAGAAAAGAAGAAAAAATAAATCTGAATGATAAAAGAAAAGAACACATAAACAAACTTGATTCAAACTTTAAAAGAGTAACAGAAACCATAAATAAAGAGAAAAATAAAGAACTTGACTATTATGCATCACAAGATATATTATCTCTATTTTTTTTAATTTAAAAAAATAAAATTCCTACATATAAAAAAAGAGAAAGATTATAAATTAAAAGCAGTTGGTGCTAATAAAACAAAAGGTATAATAAATATTATATTACCAAAAAAATAAAATCAAAGAGTTAAAAACAAAAAAAATAGTAATCATCTAATTGCATATATAAATCAAAAAAATATTTGGAAGTGCAAGAGGAGAACTATTTTTATCTTTAAATAATGAAGGTTTTTGCAATAAGGCTATTTTAAAAGATGTATTACTATTTGGTGATATTGTTGGAGAAATGGTTGAATTTAAAATAAAGGATTAAAAAATGATAAAACAAAAAAAACTTTTTATATCAATATTAGTATTGATGACATCTATATTTATATTTACAGGTTGTACAAATAAAGCACCCATAACAAATAGAAGCCAACTAATCTTAATGTCACAGTCACAAGAGTTAGCATTAGGTGAAAAATCATACCAAGATGTTCTAAATAAATCAAAAGTGATAAAAGGAACTGCTGCTGCAAATAGAGTTAAAAATATTGGATATAGAATTGCAAAAGTTGTTAATAGAAATGACTATAAATGGGAATTCAATTTAGTTGATAATAAAGCAAAAAATGCTTTTTGTCTTCCTGGCGGTAAAGTTGTAGTTTACACTGGAATATTAGATGTAGCAAAAAAATGATTCACAATTAGCAACTGTTATGTCTCACGAAATTGCTCATGCACTAGCAAGACATGGAGCAGAAAGAGTTAGTTCTGGAATGGTAGCGCAAGGAATTCAAGTTTTAGGAAATGTTGTATTAGGTTCACAAGCTCCCCCCCATCTAGCTCAAACATTTAATATAGCATATGGTCTTGGAGCACAATATGGAGTATTATTACCATATGGAAGAATGCAAGAGAGTGAAGCAGATGAAATTGGTATTTACTTAATGCATGAAGCAGGATATAACGTATATGAAGCACTTAACTTTTGGCAAAATATGAGTAATGGCAAAAAAGAAGGTATTGAATTTTTATCAACTCATCCAAACTCTAGTACTAGAATGAAAGATATTAAAAGAGTAATAGCAAATATAGAAAAAACACAAAAACAGACACTAAATCGTCCAAGAGTAAAAACAAACTCTATAGGTAAACAAATTAATTAATTTAATAATAAAATTCAAATAGGAAAAATCCTATTTGAATAACTTATGCCATATTTGTAAATACTGCTTGAACATCATCATCATCTTCAAGCTTCTCAAGTAATTTACCTATATCTTCTTGCTGTTCTTCAGAAAACTCTTGTGGATTATTTGAAATTCTTTCTAATTTTGCTTTTGTCAATTCAATTCCCATATCTTCAAATGCTTTATTTAAAGAACCAAAATCTTTATAATCAGCAGTAACTAAAACAATCCCCCCCTCTTCCTCTTCAATCTCTTCTAAACCTGCATCAATAAGCTCTAGTTCTAACTCTTCTAAATCCATGTCATCAGTTTTATTAAATTCAAATATTGCTTTTCTATCAAACATAAATTCTAAAGAACCAGTAGGTGCCATTTGTCCACCATTTTTATTAAAATGCATTTTTACATTTGCAACCGTTCTTGTGTTATTGTCTGTTGCAGTTTCTACAAAGATTAAAACACCATGAGGACCTTTCCCCCCCTCAAAGTTTACATCGGTATAGTTTGCAGCATCTTTACCTGTTGCTCTTTTAATTGCTGCATCAATATTTGTTTTTGGCATGTTTTCAGCTTTTGCATTAAGAATTGCAGTTCTTAGTGCTGAGTTCATCTCAGGATCTGGTCCACCTGCTTTTGCTGCCATTTCGATTGATTTTGCTAATTTAGGGAAAATTCTTGACATTGCTCCCCCCCATCTTTTCATCTTTGCTGCTTTTCTATATTCAAAGGCTCTACCCATAAATAACTCCAATAATTTTCATAATTTTTTTGCGATTATACCAAGTTTGTAATTAAGATACAAAAAGAGACTTTTTTTTGATATGATTCTATTATGAAAAAAAATAATAACAATAATTCTTTTACTAGCTTCTTATTTATATTCTTTACAAATTAACTCATCAATTGTAAAAAAATGCGAACACTTTATATTTAACATTAGATGAAAAAGATATAAAAGAACCAAAATTAACATTCGATAAACACAATATCAATTTTTATATACATCCTAAGCAAAAAGATAAATATTATGCTCTTGTACCAATTTCTTATTATAAAAAGAAGAAAGATTATCGAATTATTATTTCATATATAAAAAATGGAAAAAAAATATTTAAAGGCATTTCCATAAAAGTTGTAGATGGAAAATACAAAAGCGAAAACATAAATGTTCCAAAAGGGAAAGTAAGTTTAAGTAACAAAAATAAAGAACGTACAAAAAAAGAGTATGTAAAAGCTATGAAAGTTTATAATTCAATAACAAAAGAATCATTTATAAAAGAGAACTTTATCTATCCTATTGAGTCTAAAATCACAAGTAGTTTTGGTACTAAAAGAGTATATAATGGACAACTTAAATCTTATCACAGTGGAACAGACTTTAAGGCACCCATAGGAACTCCTATCAAAGCAGTAAATGATGGAGTTATAGTGATTTCAGAAAATAGATTTTATGCAGGAAATTCTATAGTTATAGATCATGGACAAGGATTATATTCTTGTTATTTTCATTTAAGTAAAATGAATTTTAAAGAAGGTGAGCTTGTAAAAAGAGGAGAAATTATTGGATTATCAGGTGATACAGGAAGAGTGACTGGTCCACATTTACATTTTTCATTTAGAGTCCATGGAATACAAGTAGATCCGTTACAATTGCTTCAATTATTAAATAAAATTTGAAAAGCTTAAGCAATTTTATAACAATTTTAGATATAATAGAACTTCACACACATATAAGGTATAAAGTTTCCCATGAAAAATTTAATTATTTTCGCCATTTTAATTATTACATTTAATGCATGTAGTGTTACTAGTCATCATAAAGTTAATTCAAATTTAGAATTTGAAGAAGTTAGTAAAGAGAAAAGAAAGACTTATCTTTTATTCGCAGAAGAGAGACTTATCAAAACTATACAAAATGAAACTCTTGAAGAGGAAGACAGTTTTGCAGATGAATTTGCAGAGAAAAAAAGATGATAAAGACCCGCTTGAACCTTACAATAGATTAATGACATCATTCAATGATACTTTATACATGAATGTTTTAAATCCAATTGCAAAAGGTTACGCAAAAGTTTTACCTGAAGATATAAGAGTTGGGATTTCAAATTTTATTCATAATATCACATTTCCTATACGATTTGTAAATAATATATTACAATTTAAAGTTAATTATGCAGCGGAAGAACTAGGTAGATTTACTGTTAACTCTACTATTGGTATTTTAGGTTTTATGGATCCTGCAAAAGAAAAATTTAACCTTCAAAAAAGAGAAGAAGATTTTGGACAGACATTAGGATATTATGGAATAGGAGAAGGTGTTCATATAGTACTACCTATTTATGGTCCATCTAACTTAAGAGATACTATTGGTCTTTTTGCAGATGGATATATAGATCCACTTAGTAATATCGGTGACTTAAAATATAAGATTCCAGATAGATTTGAAAAGAGTTTAGGAATTACTGCGTTTAGAACTTTAAACAGTACATCTTTAAATCTAGGGAAATATGAAAACCTAAAAAAAAGATGCTATAGATTTATATCCATTTATAAAAGATATTTATACACAAAATAGAGAAAAAAAAGATAAAGGAATAGTATGTTTAAAAAAATCAATTTTAGCACTTTTAGTTTTTGCTACATTAGGTTTTGCGATGACTAAAGAAAATATTCAAATTGAAATGACTAACAAAATTGATAAAGTTTTAATTGTTTTAAAAGATTCAAATTTATCAAAAGATGAAAAAGCGAATGAAATTATTTCACTTATGAACTCTGCTTTTGATTATACTTTGATGTCAAGATTATCTCTAGGTAAAACGTGGAAAGAAATCTCAAAAGAAGACAGAATTGAATTTATTAAAATTTTTACACAAATATTAAAAGACTCATATGTTGATAAACTTGATTTATATACTGATGAACTTGTACAAATATTAGGGACAGAAGAACCAAAAAAAAATAGACTTATTCTTAAAACTCAATTAGTTGGAAAAGATCGAAAATATGATATTAACTATAAGTTTTATAAAGTAAAAAAATGCAGATGATGCTTGGCTAATCTATGATGTAGATTTAATTGGTGTAAGTATTGTTAAAACGTATCAAGCACAATTTAAAGGATTTTTAAAAGATAAAACTTTTAAAGAACTATTAACTCATTTAAAAACAAAAAAAATAGATGATAAAAAAAATTTTATGATTTTTATATTCTAAAACACCCAGTAAAGATACTTTTTCTTCTTTTACTGGGTGTTCTTTTTTTAGGATATTATTCTACAAAGCTTGAGATAGATGCCTCTTCAGAAACACTTTTATTAGATGATGATAAAGACTTACAATTTACAAGAACAATAAGTAAACGATACTATAATCCAGATTTTTTTACTTGTAACATACAAGCCAAACAGTGGTTTATTATCTACTGAATCTCTTAAAAATTTAAAAGAACTTATCAGATGAGTTAATTAAACTTGAAAAAATAGAATCTATTACATCAATTTTAAATGTTCCACTTTTACAATCACCTATCCAAGAGTTGTCAAAACTTGTAGATGGAATAAAAACTTTAAAAGATGGAAATGTAGATAAAAACTTAGTAAAAAAAAGAGTTCTTAGAATCTGAAATATATAAAAACAATCTTGTAAGTAGTGACTTTACGACTACTGCTATTTTATTAAATCTAAAAACAGATAAAAAAATATTTCGAACTTTTAGAAAAAAAGAAACACCTTATTAACTAAAAAAAAGAGCCAATAAAGCTAGTAAAAAAGAGATAGAAGAACTTAATAAAACAATTGTTGAATTTAAAGCTTTTAGAGATATCCAAAGAGTTAAAGATCATGAAAATATTGTTCAAATAAGAACAATCTTAGAAAAATATCAAAATAATGCTTCACTTTTTTTAGGTGGCGTTGGAATGATTGCAGATGACATTATTGGTTTTGTTAAAAATGATCTTCTTATTTATGGTTCAACTCTTGTATTTTTATTAATATTTATTTTATGGATTATTTTTAGACAAATTATATGGATAGTTTTACCAATAATAATCTGTACACTTTCTGTAATAAGTACAGCAGGTACACTTGGATTATTTGGTTGGGAAGTTACTGTTATATCATCAAATTTTATTGCACTTCAATTAATTATAACTATTTCAATAGTTTTACATCTTGTTGTAAGATATAGAGAACTTAGTGAAAGATATACAAAATCATCTCAATACAAACTAGTTATAAATACTATTCTTTCTAAACTAAATCCCTCATTTTTTGCAATTATTACAACAATAGCAGGTTTTGGTTCACTTGTTCTTTCAGGAATCCAACCCGTTAAAAACCTTGGCTGGATGATGAGTGCAGGGATTGCTATATCCTTATTAATTGCTTTTATTGTTTTCCCTGCTCTTTTAATAATGATGAAAAGGGTTAATGCCTCTAAAGAGTCAAATTTTAAACTTGGGATAATTAGTGGGTCATCGTATTTAGTTGAAAAAAAGGGGGGGTCTTGCAATTATTGTTGCTTCAATACTTGTTGTTTTATTCTCTTTAACAGGAGCATCAAAACTAATTGTTGAGAACTCATTTATAAATTATTTTAAGAAATCAACTGAAATATATAAAGGTATGGAAGTTATTGATGGACATTTAGGAGGAACTACTCCTTTAGATGTAATTTTAACTTTTGATTCAAATAAAGAAATAGAAGTTAAAAAAATAACTTCAAAAAAAGATGAAGATGATGAATTTGCTGACTTTGATAATGAATTTAAAGACTCTTCAAATGATGAACAATATTGGTTCACAGAAGATAAAATGAATGCAATAATTAAAGTACATAACTATCTTGAATCTATTCCAGAAATTGGTAAAGTTCAATCTTTAGCAACACTACTTAAAATTGGTAAACTTCTTAATAATAATGAAGCATTAGATGGATTTAAACTTGCTCTACTTTATAATAAATTACCAGAAGAATACAAAAAAATAATTCTTACTCCTTATATAAATATTGAACATAATCAAGCTCGTATAAGTATGAGAATAGTTGATTCAAATCCAAATTTAAGAAGAAATGATTTAATAAATAGATTAAATAATGAACTTACAAATGTTATTGATGATAAGACTATAGAATTTAGACTCTCTAATTTAATGATTCTTTATAATAATATGCTTCAGTCACTTTTTGATTCTCAAATTAAAACTTTAGGATTTGTAGTTGCTATTTTATTTGTAATGTTCTTACTGCTATTTAGATCATTTATAATTGCTCTAATAGCGATATTAGCTAATATTGTGCCAATTTCTATTATATTTGGAATTATGGGTTGGTTAAGTATCCCACTTGATGTTATGACAATCACTATTGCTGCAATTTCTATTGGTATTGGAGTTGATGATACAATTCACTATATTCACAGATTCCATGAAGAGTATAAAAAAAAGACCATAACTATATACTTGCAATGAAAAGAAGCCACGAATCAATGGATATGCAATGACTTACACATCTCTTGTAGTAATTGTAGGATTCTCTATTTTAGTTTTATCAAATCTAATACCTACGATTTACTTTGGACTATTAACTGTTATAGTTATGATTACAATTTTAGCTTCTGCACTACTTCTACTTCCAAAACTTTTAGTTCTATTTAAACCTTATGGTACAAAGGCTAAAAGTCATGTTTGAGCAACATCTTCAATGCCCTTATTGTAGACAAGCAATAACTATATTACTTGATACTGGAGTTGATGGGTTTAGTGAAGTTGTTGATGATTGTGAAGTTTGTTGTAGACCTATTGAAATAGACTATTATGTTGAAAACAATGAAGTAACTTCTTTTTCTTATAATACAATAGAAGGGAATGAATTTTAATTATGAATATTGCTATTTACTGTGGTTCATCTTTTGGAAATAATAAAATATATAATGATAAAGCCAAAGAGTTAATAAACTATCTAGCTAAAAAAAGATGTCGTTATAGTCTATGGAGGAAGTATATCTGGACTTATGGGCACAATTTCAGAAGAGGCTATGAACTTAGGGCTAGAAGTTCATGGAGTTATAACTCACAATCTTGCAAACAAAGAGATAGAAAATAAAGCCATTAGTAAAATCTACAAAGTTTCAAATATAAGAGAAAGAAAAGCAAAGATGGATGAACTTTCTGATTCTTTTATAGCAATTCCTGGTGGATTTGGAACACTTGAAGAGATAAGTGAAGTTTTTACCTCAATTCAGATTGGAACACATACAAAGCCTTGTGCACTTTACAATATAAATGGATATTTTGATAAGTTGATATCTTTTTTAGAAAACTGTGTAAAAGAAGGTTTTATTCACCAAGAACATTTAGATGCAATAATCATAAGTGATGATATAGATTTTATTTATAACTCATTTTTAGATTATGAAGCTCCTAAAAGTAAATGGGAAATTCTTTAAGATATTAACTTTCTATTAACGTTTTGTTTTTTTTATTATTAATGCTTACTTCTTATAATTATATTAAGCAATAAGTAACCGCGAACTACTTATTAGAATTTTTGCGAACAACTCTCCTAAAAACAGGGCGTATTTTACACGTCCTGTTTTTTTTTGCAAATTTTTTTTATATACTATAAAAATATAACATTAAATTCACATAAAAATCGTATAATAGTTTCAATTGCTATCTTAATGTTATACTTTAAATGTATAATCCGCGCAAAACTTTAAGATATAAATAAAGGTTATAATTAGTTATGAAAAAACTTGATGGAACTCAGTTGGATTTACTTCTTACAAATTTAGATGACGAAGGTAAGCTATCATGCCTAAAAGCCTTTAAGGTAGCTCGTCTTATAGGTGTAAAACCTAAAGAAATGGATGGGATTACTAAAGCACTAAATATTAAAATTACTAACTGTGAACTTGGAGTTTTTGGAAAATTAAATTTTGTAGATATGGATAATAAAGTTTACGATAAATTATCACAAAATTTCAATCAAGGTAAAAAAAGTAGAATGTGAAGTTGCATGGTATGCAGCAAGAGATAAAGGCTCAAGTCTTAGAAAAGTAGGTTCTACAATAAACCGATCAGATATAAAGGTTACTCACTGTCAGCTTGGATGTTTCTATGACGAAGAGTTTGAAAAATATGATGATGCATAAACTAATTTAAATCAATTTACTACTATACTTTCAAAAAAATCTTGAAAGGCTTTTTTTTGAAAAAATATATTCTTTTTGATAATGATGGCGTTTTAGTTGAAACAGAACACTTATATTTTGAAGCTAATATAAAAGCTTTAAAAGAATTCTTTAATCTAAATCTTGACTTTGAAACATATATGGAGATAATGGCAAGAGGAGGAACAGCTTGGGAAGTAGCAAAAAAATATAGGAATAAAAGAAAAAGAGATTTCAATTGCTAGAACACAAAGAGATATCTATTATCAAGAATTTCTTACAACAAGAGATATCGAAATTGAAAATATAAAAGAAATTTTAACTGAACTCTCACAAGATTATAAAATGGCTATAATTACAACTTCAAGAAGAGTGGATTTTGATTTGATTCATAAAAATAGAGGAATAGTTGATTTTATGGACTTTACACTGTGTGTAGAAGAGTATGAAAGAGCAAAACCCTACCCTGATCCATATTTAGCTGGACTTAAGAAGTTTGGTGCTTTAAAAGAAGAGACTATTGTAATAGAGGACTCTCAAAGAGGATTAACTTCTGCATACAATGCAGGGATACAGTGTGCTATTGTAAAAAAATGAATTTACAAAAACACACGATTTTTCAAAAGCAGACTTTTTTTATAGATAATCTAAAAGAGTTAAAGAAACTACTTTCTTCTCTTTAAGTATTTTTTTTAATCTTTTAATACCCTCTTTCATATGCTCTATATCTCTGGTATACGCAAATCTTAGGTATTTATTTGTTTTATTACTCCCAAAATCTATTCCAGGAGTTGTAGCTATATGAATATTTTCTAATAACTCTTTTGCAAAAGCAAAACTATCATCTGTATATTTAGATACATCTGCCCATAGGTAAAATGCTCCATCTGGTTTTGCATCAACTTCAAATATTTCATTTAACTCTTTATATAAAAAATCACGTCTTTGTTTAAATCTAATTTTTATATTCTCTAAATATTCATAATCAAAAGCTTCAAGTGCTGCATATTGCGACAATGTTGGAGCTGAGATAAATATATTTTGTGCAATAATTTCAGCCTCTCTTGTTAAATGTTTTGGAACAATAATCCAACCAAGTCTTAATCCTGGCATACAATAATATTTTGAAAAACCATTGATTACAAAAACACTTTTACTAAACTCTAATGCAGTATGTGCTTTCTTCTCATAAACCAAACCATGGTAAAGTTCATCAGATATAAAAGAGATTCCATTATCATCACAATAGTTTATTATCTCTTTTAGATTTTTCTTACCATAAATATTTCCTGTTGGATTTGAAGGTGAAGATATTTGAAGTGCATCAATATTCTCTTTTCTTAAATGCTCAATATTCAATTGATACTTACATGATTTATCAATATTCATAAAAACTGGGTCTATATCAAACATTTGAGCAAAATTCTTATAACATGGATAAGAAGGATCACTAAGCCTAGTTTAGCCTTATGTTTTAAAGTTAGAGTATAAGCTACAAGAAATGCTCCTGATGTACCAGGAGTTAATAAAACTTGTGATTCATCTATTTTAACATCATAAGTTTTTTTATAATGTTTTACAATCTTTTTTCTAAGTTTTAATAAACCCAAAGACTCTGTGTAAGAAAACTTATCATTTTTAAGTGCTTTTTCAAGACTTTTCTTAACTTTAGGACTTGGATTTAAGTCTGGTTGTCCTATTTCAAAATGTATTGTATCATCGTATTTTAAGGCATCTCTTACAATATCCATAACTATAAAAGAGCTCATATTTTCGTATCTCATTAAATGTCCTAATATTAAATAAAAGAGATTATTATATCTAAATTGTTATAAGTGATATTTTAAGGGATTTAAGCAATGAAGTTAACAAAAGCGAAGGAGAAGAAATAAATACTGTTGTTAACAATCATTGCAATTTGGCTGTGTAGTTTTACATCAAATTTTTAATGTACTGAAACTATAACAAGTTAGACTTAAACAGATTAGCTATGAAAAAATAAATAGGAGTTTTTTTAGTCTTATTTAAGTTTCAATGATAATTTTTACTATTTTGCAATACTTTTATAAACTTTTTGATACTTTTTGATAATATTTCAAATATACTTTTTAAGGACACATATGCAATATTTTGGAATTATAGAAACTAAATATGAAGAGATTTTTTTTAACATCTAGTTATTTATATTTTAATAAAGACGATGAAGAGATTACAGTTAAAGATTTAAAACAAAAAATTAAAACAAATAAAGATAGAAAGAAAAATATTGCAGGTACAATTTTTCTTTATAATCCAGTAGTAACACCAGTAGGTTTTGATTCAAATAAATTTTTATTAGAACAAGATTTTGACCAATTTGATGAATATGTTGAGATTAAGCAAGAAAATTACATAACAACTTTTAAACAAGCTTTAGCACCACATTACGAAGGTAAACTTGTGGAGATTAAAAATCTATTTAATCTTGTTGAAGAGAATATTGATGCATCACAACTTTTAATGAAGTTCAACTCCGATTTAGAGACTTATAACTCTACTCAAAATACTGAGTTTGACAGAGATATTATGTATTTTGATGCACAAACACTTGTACCAAGTGGTAAGTTTGTATTTTTTTGCATGGGGGGGAGAAAAAAAATTAACTCTAAAGAATTTCCATATATAGATGCCTATGCAAGAACGATTTATGAAAGAGTAATTCAAATGGGTAAAAAAAAGTTGCTTTTGTTTATAAAAAAAGAGAAAACACAGCCTTGGAGTGAAGAGCATTTACAATTTGCATCACCAGTTCAGTCATCAAATAAATATAAACATGCAATAGCGCATTCCATTAAAAAAATCTTTTGAATCTATACCCCCCCCTTTACCAAAGGCTTATGAATAAGCTATTTTTATATTGACTTTAACAAAGTTTATGTGATATGATATAGATAAATCTTATAATAAAGGAAGAGTATGAACGTATATGAATACGCTATGAAAGTAGAAAAAGAAGGAGAAGCGTACTATAGGGAAATGGCTGCTGCTGCAAACAATGCGGGATTAAAAAGAATCTTTACTATGCTTGCAGATGAAGAAGTTAAGCATTATAATGTTTTTAAAAATATGATGAAAAAGAGGAGATGGATTTAGATGAGTTAGATCTAATTACTGATACTCAAACAATTTTCCAAACTCTTACTGAAGAAAAAGATAATGTGACATTTGATGCGGAACAAGTTCAGTTCTATAAAGATGCAATTGCTAGAGAAGAAGACTCACATAACTTCTATGCAGATAAAGCAGCTGAATTAGATAATGAAAAACAAAAAAAAGATTTTTCTTCATGTTGCAAAAGAAGAAATTAAACATAAAGAAATCCTTGAAGAAATCGTTGCATTCCTTGAAGAACCTGCTGATTGGGTAGCTTCAGCAGAATTTTAAAAGATAGTTTATTCTATCCTTTATAGTGAAGCAAGCTTTTTAATTATAGCTTTTGCTTCACTCTCATCAAAAAAGATATTATTATGCAATTCATGACTTGCAGCTTTTAAATACTCCACTTTTTTTCTGTTTTAAAAGTTTTGTATCTTTTTCATACTTTGTTATGATTTTTAACATTTCATATTCATATTTTTTGATTAATTCTGCTTTTTTTAAAGTACTTGCTTTGTGAGTAGTAGTTGTTCTTTTAAAAAGTAAAAAAAGCTAATACTGAAAGAACTAAAAAAATGATAATAACTATTGGATTATCTTGCATTTTTAGTTCCTTCTATTTTTTTCAAACTGTTTTATTTGATTGAGTTGCGTCGGTGTTGCAGGAACAATGATTGGTTTTTTATTTAGTGATTTAGCTTCAAGAGCAATTGATTCAGCACGTTTAGCTATTGTTAAAGCTTCATCAACCATTTTTCTATTTTCATTTTCTACTTTAATATTATCAATTCTTTCAATTAAAGTTCTATATTCCATATGTCCTAAAACATCTAATACACCAGGTGATTTAGATATAAATTCAATATGTTCAGAATCTCTCCAATTACTTGTAAGTGATTCATCTAAATATTTTTTATAGTTTTCTTCAATGTTAGTTGAGTTTGAAATAAAGGCTAAATCTAAATTAATATCATCTTTCTTATTAAAATATAAATCATGTAACTGTTGTAAATAAGAAGCTAACTTTAAATTAGAAATATAATCATATACTCTTTGTTTTTCATCTTTTTCTAATAAGTAATCTAAGATGTTTATAGAAACTTCATCTTCACCACTTGTAAATAGTTCTTCTATTTTTTTTCATTACAATTTACAAATACTTGTTTTGATTGTGATTCATCTAATGCTTCAACAAATTTAAATAAATCAGTGTTATATCCATAACTAAATTTATTAATTGTTTCAATCATAGGCTTTAGTATTGTTTCTGGATTTTCTAAACTATTTGCATATTTAACAATTGCATTTACATTTTCAACTTCATTTGTTGTAAAATATACATTTTGATAATAATAAGTTATCTCTTCAAATAGATTAACTTCTAATAACTCTTTTGATTTTGTCTCATAAAAAGATGTTAATTCATCATTTTTATACTTTTTACATCCATTTGCTAACTTAGAATATTTATCAGATATTTCTAAATATTTATCTATCTTATCAGAAATACTCATATTTGCTAAAAGCTTCGATGTTCTAAATAATATATGGTCTTTACTTGCATTTAATACATCTGCAACTTTTAAACCTCTTTTTGGTAGTTCATCAACTAATGTTGAAATTTTTTCATTATATTCATCATAACTTTTTGAATCTTGAATTTTATCCACAAGCTTAACTGCACTTGATATTTTAACTGATCTTCTTATTAAAAAGATGATTATTAAAACAACTAAAACTAAAACACCTAAGATAATTAAAGTTTCATTAGGAGCTTGTTTATATATCTCTAGTAAATTATAATTTGATTCTTTTGCCATAGATAAGAACTGAGTAACTGACATAAAAATTTCCTTTTAAAGATTTGACTAAGGATTATAGTATACAAAAATAAACTTGATATTTATTTATACTATAACCCAATAAGAAGATATTGTTTAGAGTAGTAACTTTTTGTTATTTATCAATTAAAGTTTCAATATCAGTAGGATTTACCTCTCCAATATATTTTTTAAGAAATTTTCCATCAGGCGCATATACAAAAGATTCAGGGAACATATTTACATCATCAAAAGCTTTTGCAATTCTATAGTTTTCATCCCCCCCTATTGTTACAGGGAAATTCATTTTAAATTTTGTCATAAAATCAGCTAACTCTTTTGGATCTTTATTTTTTTCCATTAAAATCCCAATAATTTGAAGTTTATCACCATACTTTTCTTGAAGAGAAGTTAATATAGGCATCTCTTTAATACAAGGTGCACACCATGTTGCCCAAAAGTTTAACATCACATATTTTCCATTTAACTCTTTTGATGTTAAAACATCATTTTCAACTTTAAAATTTATTGTTTTCCCATCTGTTGTATTAAATGTATAGTTTTTATTACTCTGTTTTTTTAAGTCTTTAAAACTACCATTATCTTCAACAATTGTAGTTGCTTCTTCAGAACCACATCCTACTAAAAATATTAGTGAAAACACTATACCTAAAGCTAAAAAAAATACTTTTCATTATCTCTCCTTATTTATATATTTCTGATTCAACTAAATCTAAAAAGTCTTGATAGATTAACTTATCTAACTTCTTTCCATTTACAAAAAAAATGTAGGTGTTCCTCTAACACCTAATGTTGTTGCATCTTCTCTATCTAAAGTTAAAAGTTGATCTACATTGATTGAATCAGTATCTTCTTTTAATTTTTTTACATCTAAACCTTCAATATTTGGTAAAAAAAATTCCAAAGAAGTTGTGGGTTTGGATTATCTTTTGCAGCCCATGCTGGTTGATATTTATATACTAATTCTGATACTTCTTTATATTTATCTTGCTTTCTTGAAGCCTCTAAAATTTTAATTACATACTTTGAATTTCTATGATTATCCAGATATCTTATTACTAATTGAATATCTTGATAATACTCTTTGTAAATATTATGAATAGCTGGATAAAAAGCTCTACAAGCGGGACACTCGGGATCAGTAAATTCAGTAATAACAACTTTCTTTTTATTCTCACCAAATTTAACTGAGTGTTCTCTACTAAATGGTGCGCCTTCTGAGCTAGTTTGTTTTGCTAAAGTCTCTATTTTTTTTGATTCATTACTTTTAAATCCAATAATTGCTCCAATAAAAACAATCACTAAAACAAAGAGTGAAACTACTACTATTTTTTTTATTTTGCATTATTAACCTTTTTGTTTCCTATTAATAAAAAAAATTAAAATTAAAGAGTATGAAGCTAAAGATAAAAATGGAATATTTATAAAACCAAAATATTCAAAATACTCTGTAGAACAAGGTACACCTTGCTTACAAGGAACTGCACTTTCAGGAACAATACCCCCCCACATTAGTAAATTGTGATAAATAGCAAATAATAAACCAGTAACAACTAAAGGTATTGAGTATTTAAATAATTTATCATCAGGATATAATAAATTTATTAAAAATATTAAAACAAGTGGATACATAAAAATTCTTTGATACCAACACATAGTACAAGGAACAAACTCCATTATTTCACTAAAGAATAGTGAACCTAAAGTTGCAATAGCAGCAACTATAAAACAAGCAAGTACAATATTTGTACTCATTACTTTTTGATTAATCATTTCATGCCTATAAAAATTTTTTTAAATTTTAGCTAAACAAATGTGTAGCAAGTGTGGATTATACCTTTTTTTTCTTATAAGCTTTTTTTGATTTTTTTGAGCTAATTGATGAACTGCCATTGCATAGTAATTACTTCTGTTATATAAAGTTATTGCATGAAAGTTTTGTGTTCCATACCAAAGTTCATCATGGGATTTTCTATCAAGTTTTATTAGATGTACTCTTTTTGCATAATAAAACCTCTCATTTTTCGGTTTAATTCCTTTAAGTCTTGAACGTTTATATTTATATTTATATCCTGTTTTTAATCTTGTGAATCTTTTCCCTTTATATGATACTCTTGTAGCTACAGGAATTTTTCTATTCCATCCTGATTTTTTAAAATATTTTGCAATACTACCTATTGCATCTACTTCATCATATAAATCAACTTTTTTATCCATATTAAAATCAACTGCAAGTTTTTTAAAATTACTTGGCATAAATTGAGCAAGTCCAATTGCACCAGCAAAAGAGCCATATATTAATTTTGGGTTTTGTTTATTCTTTTTAGTTAAAATTAAAAACTCTTTTAACTCATTTTTAAAAAATTTATTTCGTCTATTTTCTTCAAAAGAGAGTGTAACTAAGGCATCAAAAACAGGATAATTTCCTGTAAACTCCCCCCCATAATAACTCTCAATACCTATAATTGCAGTTATATATTCTGGTTGAACTCCAAAGATTCTATATGCTTTATTTAAACTCTTTTTATTTTTTTTCATAAATTTAACACCAAGATTTACTCTTCTATCATCTAAAAGTTTTTTTTCATACTTATCCCAGCTACCATGATATTTTTTTCTTTTTTTTTCTTTTTTATTTGATTTTAAATAGTATTTAAGAGAAGATTGCTGAAAACGCACTTTTGAAAATAGCTTTACTAATTCTCTTTTATTAAAATCCTCATTTTTAACTAAATCATTTATAAAGCTTTTTACTTCACTATTTCTTGCATAGTTTTTATTATAAGAAAAAGCAGAAGTGGTTAAAAAAAATAAAAAGAATTAATTTTACTAAAATTGTATTTTTCATAATATAAACAATAACATAAAATCTAAAAAGATTATATAAAGAATTATATTGTATAGTTTAAATTTAGTTTAAACTTATTTTATAAAATAATTATAAAAAAACTATATAATCTTGATTGAGCTACAATTTTTTTTGACAGACCAAAAAAAGGATTCAAAATGAAAACAGGTTTAGCACTATTATTAGGTTCACTTCTTGCTCTAAGCTCATTTGCATTTGCAGATAATCATGATAATAAAAAAAGAGATGATAAAAAAAAGAGAAGGATAAGAAAGTAAAACCAAAAAAACATTGATAAAAACAATGTAGGTGATACTTCAGGTGAGAAAGCCGATCAAACTGATCCAACATTAATTGAAGGTAATTTAGAAAACAATGACTTTAAAAACTAAGAGTTTTCTCTTAGTTTTTTTCTAATACTTGTTGCTGTTAAAAATATATAATATTTACCAGTAAGAGTTACTCTAAACTTTTTTTTGTTGTAAATATTTTTTACAAAAATATACATCTTTAACTAATACAGACATCTCAGAAAATGAATAATTTGCGGCTTTTGCACCATAAATTATCTCACCATCAAACCATCTACAATTAGGGAAACCTAATATCATTGATCCATCTTTTTTAAGATATGTTTGAACTATTTGCATAAATACTTTATTAAAATCTAAATTAGAACTTTGAAGTGTTCCAATTGAAATAATTAAATCAAATTCTCCTAAGTTTAAATATTCTAAATTGTTTATATCTTCAGCATAAAAACTTACATTTTTATTATCTTTAAATTTTTCTTTTGCAAAATCAATTGCTGAATTACAATAATCTACGCCTACAAACTCAATATCTTTAAACTCTTTACAATACTCTCTTATAAGGTCAAACTCTTCACCACTATTAACGCCTAAATTTAATACTCTTTTTCTTGTTCCAATCTTCACATTTTCTAAAGCTTTTAAATATGAAAACATCACTTCAGGTTCTTCATTTTTATTTAATAAAGAGAAGGTTGAATTTTTCCCATATTTTTCTTCTTTATCAATATTTTCTTTATGAAAAGAATCTTCTAAGTCAAGCTTTTCAAAAGTTAGTTCTATTATCTCTTCTGAAACTTTATTTGGAGTTAATACTCTGCAAAATAGTTTAGTAGCTAAGTCATTCCAAGCTTTATAACTTCTATAAACATACTCTTCCTTTGCTACTTCTACTTTGCTTCCAGCATATGTTGATTTACAAAAGTCAGGATTTAAAACTTGAAAACTAATACTATTTGAATTAGAAAGTTTCTCTTCTAAAAGAGTTAAAATTTTATACATTGTGTGATTCGTAAATTTATACATTTTAATATTATCTTTTTATATTTATTATAACAAATATTTACAAAATTACGAAAGAACAAGTAATGAAGAAACATTTTTCATTTTTTTTTCATTTTTTTTATAATTATTTTTCTAAAATTGCTATTCTTATGCTATACTTCTATTCTAAAAGGAGAATAATGATATTTGAAAATGAAAAAAAGCTGTTAAAGATAATAAAATACTCGCCAACAATTTTCATTTTAACTATCTCTTTTTTTTATTTTAACTATCTCTTTTTTAGAAAATAAAAACAATTTTCAAAAAGAAAAAGAAAAAAATTCAACATGAATTTACTCAAAAAAATAAAATCCTTATTAAGCAAAGAGTTCAAGAAGTTTACGATTTTATTAAAAGAGAACAAGAATCTACTGAAAAAGAATTAAAAAGCTCACTAAAACAAGCTATTGATAATGCAATTGCAATTGCAAATACAATATATATTAATAATCCTAATAAAAGTAAAGATGAAATAAAAAAAACTTATCACAGATGCACTTAGAAATATTAAGTTCAATAATGGAAGAGGATATTATTTTATATATGAAAATAGTGGTAAAAATATATTATTACCACATAACCCAGAACTTGAAGGAAAAGATTTTTGGAATCATAAAGATGCAAAAGGTACTTATATAATTCAAGATATGACAAAACTATTATCAATAAAAGAAAACTCTTTTTATGAATGGTATTGGTTTAATCCACTTAATCCAGATAGACAAAGAAAAAAAATAGGTTTAGTTCAAAACTTCAAGCCATTTAATTGGTTTATTGGAACTGGTGAATATATTGAAGATTTTGAAAAAGAGGTTCAAGAAAAAGTATTAAAACACATACGTGAGATTAAATTTGGTAACAATGGATATATTTTTATAATAAACTATGATTCTATTTATTTAAGTCATATTAGAAAAAATTTTATTGGTAAAAATGCTATTACAAATAATGATGCAATTGAGATTAAAAAAAGTTATTGAAGATTTAATTGAAATATCAAAAAAAAGGTGAAGGTTATTATACTTATGTTCAAAATAAAAAAAACCTGACAATGATTTATCTATAAAAAAAAGATAAGTTTTGTCAAAGGATTAAATAATTGGTCTTGGATGATTGGAACTGGTTTTTACCAAGATGATATAGAAGAGATTATTAAAGAAAAAAAAGAAGAATTAGATAGAGAGTTTGAAAACTATTTATACAAAACAATTAATTTATCACTTATTTTAATACTGATTCTTTTATTTATTTCAATATATTTTTCTAAAGTCTTACAAAACAAGTTTAAAAAAATATAAAAATGAAATCCGTCAACATCTTACAGATAAAACTAGACAACACAATATCTTAGCACAACAATCAAAAATGGCAGCAATGGGTGAGATGATTGCAAACATTGCCCATCAATGGAGACAACCATTATCAACTATCACAACTACTTCAACAGGGATGATGTTACAAAAAGAGATGAATATCTTAGAAGATAAATTTTTAATAGAAGGTTTAGAAGGTATTAATAACTCAGCGCAATATCTTTCAAGTACAATTGATGATTTTAGAAACTTCTTTAAAACTGATAAAAAGAAAAAGAAATTTAGTTTACAAGAGACATTGGATAAGGCTATTTCTTTAGTATATACACAATTTCACAATAATAATATTGAGATTATAAAAAAAATGAAGAAGATGTTGAAATAAAAAATTATGAAAATGAACTGATTCAGGTAATTATCAATTTACTAAATAACTCAAGAGATGAACTAGTTAAAAAAGATTTTGAATTTAAAAAAGTTATATTTTTAAACGTATTTAAAAACAATAAAAAAGTTATTATTCAGATAAAAGATAATGCAGGGGGGGGAATTCCTGATAATATTATTGATAGAGTATTTGAACCATATTTTACTACAAAACATAAAAGCCAAGGAACAGGTATTGGTTTATATATGAGTAGAGAAATCATTTTAAAAAAATATGAATGGTAAAATAGCGGTTAGAAACTCTACTTTTTTTTCCATAAAAATAACAATTACACTGGTGCTTTATTTGAAATAACACTTGATATTTTATAATCAAAACTAAATAATATACTTTTTAGTAATTAAAATGTCACCTAATCATGCTATAATTATTCTATGAAAGATAAAGTATATGTATTAGATACGAATATTATCCTACAAAATGTGCGAAATTTAAGTAGAATATCTGACAATAGCACTAACACCATAGTTATTCCAGAAACAGTTTTATTAGAATTAGAGGATAAAAAGAAACTAACAAATGAGTTAGGTTATTATTCTAGAGAATTTGCACGGCTTTTAGCTAATATGAAAATCAAGGAAGTTGATTATAAAACGGGCTTTAAAGTTGTAAAACTTTATAACGAAGAGTTAACTCTTCATATTATTTCAAAAGATAAATATGAATCTGAAATAGAACAAGTTCATTTAAGTGAAAGTAATGACAAAAGAATCATTGAAATAGCAGTTGTAGCACAAGAGTATTATAAAGGCTATCAAATAGTTTTCTTATCACTTGATGTGTATGCAAGAACTTTTGGACTATTTAAAGGTATTAAAGCAGAAACACTACATGATGATAAATCTACCGTTCCAAAATTTGAATTTTTAAAACATATCTCTTTAGATTCATCACTATTTAACTCACTAGATGGTTCAGATATTAAAAAAAATTGATGAAGAATATTCAAATGAAAATTTCTGTTATGCATTTGAGAGTGAAGATGGAAACTCTGAATATGCAATTGTTATAAATGATAGAGTTAATATTCTTACAGAAGCTGATTTCAAAGCATTGCAAGTTAAACCTGTAAATTTAAAACAGAAACTCTTTATGAAAGCAATTTTATCTGATATGTTTGAACTTCTTGTTATAGATGCAAAAGCAGGTTCTGGTAAAACATTAATGTCAATAGTTAGTGCAATGAGACTAATCGACTTAGGACATTATGACAAAATTGTATATGTAAGAAATTCTATTGAGTCACTTGATAAAGGTGCAGATGTAGGTTATCTTGCAGGTAATGATGAAAAGTTTAGAATTTACAATATGGCTTTACAAGACACGTTAGAGTTTATTGCAAAAAAACATTTAAAAAAGAGTGAAAACAGAGAAAATAAAGAGTCAATAGAGTCTAAAATCTCTGAACTTGAATCAAAATATTGTATTGAAACATTATGGCCAGGGGGGGAAGCTAGAGGAAGAACACTTTCAAGTGCAATTGTTATTATGGATGAGTGGCAAAATTCATCTGAAAAAAACAACACAGCTAATCCTTAGTAGACTTGACGAGTCTTGTATGGCAATAGTTATTGGTTCAAATAGGCAAATTGATAACTTGTATTTAAATAAATACAATAATGGTCTAACTACTTTACTAAAACAAACAAGAAATAAACATGATGAAATAAACATGTTTGCAATAGAGCTAGAAAAAGCAGTAAGAGGTAAGTTTGCAGAATTTACAGAAAGAATATTTGAGAGGAAAAAGTAATACAAAATAGATTAATAAACGATACTATTTACAATCATATTCAGTATACAAAACTTGAAGATAAAATTCTTCAAACAAAGATATTAAATAGATTACAATTTATCACACAAAATGCTTTAGCATACTTCTCTTATCCTTCTATTACTACTAAAAGATTTATTCACTCTTTAGGTACTATGCACTTAAGTTCATATATTTTTAAAAATGCTTTACTTAATGCAAATAAAGAGACTAAAAATGCTTTTTTTAAAAGATATGAAAAAAGCTGTTAAATGTATCATAAAAGAAGAGAAACTAAATATAAATCTTGATGATTTAGCATATTTTGATAATAAAGCTTTATATCAATTTACAATTCCTGTAAAAAAACAAAAAAGATAGAGCAATATTTACTATAATTTTACAAACAATAAGAATCGTTGCCCTACTTCATGATGTAGGTCATCTTCCATTTTCTCATCAAGTTGAATATGCTTTAAAAAAAAGTATATAACACTATAAAAGAAAAAGATAATAAAAAGCTACTTGATAAAGAACTAGAGTTTGTAAAAATCTATGAAAATATAACAGATAACTGCAATGAAGTTTTACATGAAGCAATAGGAAAACAACTTCTTATTATCCTTTTTGAGTATGAAATATTTGATTTAATAAAAGAGAATGAAGAGAAAGAGTTAATTAAACTCATCAAAATACTTTCACTTAAAATTTTGGAAAACCAAACTTATAAAGGTTTTGATTTTTCTACTTTACATAAAATAATTGATAGTACAGTTGATGCAGATAGACTTGATTATATTAACAGAGATATGTTAGCAAGTGGATATATAACAGGTCCTAATGATCATATAAGAATTACTAAACAAGCAGTACTTGTAAAAGAAGCTGAACAATATCATTTAAGCTATTTTGACATGAGTTTAATTGATATTGAACATATGTTAGAGATGAGATTTAACCTTTACAAAAAAGTCATATTTAACCATGGTATTGCAAAAACTGATGCACTTCTTGAAAATGTAGTTCAATACCTTTCAAACAACTATTTTGAAGATAAAAATGAAGAAAAGAAATTGACAAACTCAATTTCTATGCTTTGGAATTTTGATAAACAAGAAGATTTAGAAGAGAGACTTGATACTATATCGCAACTTGATGAAAATTGGTTAATTTCACTATTCAAAGAGAAATATTTTCATATAAAAAAAGAAAGAGAAGCTTTCAAAAGAAGAGTTAAAATATAAACAATGTTTTGAAGAAGTACTATTTGGGAAAAGATATTTTAGATCTCCGTGGAAAAATCTAAATGAATTCTATAAAGTTCTAGGTTTTACAACTATTCAAAGATATCAATTTAGGGAAAGCTTTGGTTATATTACTCAAAATAGATTAAAAAAATTACAAAAAAAAGACTTGATGAATTTGTATCTAAATGGGAAAAAAACAATGATGAACAATTTTTTTTAGTTATCAAATCGTATCATTTAAAATAGGTATTGAAAAAAAATTTCTGTTTTTATGACGGGGGGGAACATCTTATAAATATCGATGAAATATCAACATTAAGAAAAAGGTTAAAACAATCAATGTTAAATACTGTACCTTTTTACATATATTCAAATAAAAAAATATTAACAGAAGAGATGAAAGATGATTTAAGAACAATTTTGTTTGAGGTATTTGAAGATTAAATCATTACAAATTGAAATATTTTCTAAAAAAAGTAAATTTTTTTTATTAAAATACTCCACATATAAAATATAAAAGGTTTTAAATGAGTATTTTAGGGAAATGTCCATATTGTAAGTCAAATGTAGTATCAAAGAAAATCACTGCACAAGGAAAACAAATAAAACTCTACTTTTGTGAAAATGCAAAAAAAGAGTATGATGAGAGTGAACAATATGTTTTTACAGCTGATTCAACCTGTACATTTAGAGTTTACTCCAATGCATTTTTAAAATGGAATAAAAGAAGTTTTTCTGAATATGAAATGAGAAAATTATTACAAGAAGGTCAAACAATTGTAAGACTTCATGGAAGAAAAGGTAGTGGCGAATATTTTAAATATGTTATTACAGATAAAGAGTATGGAGTCTCTATTCTTTGGGATGAAGAAGTAGAAGAAAAAGTCTCTTAGGACTTTCTCTTTACTAGTCTTCTCTTGAAGTTGTCTCTAATAAGTGATACCCAAATTGAGTTTCAACTGGACCGTGAACTACATTTAATGCTTCATTAAATACTACTGTATCAAACTCAGGAACCATTTGCCCTTGAGAAAAAGAACCTAAATTTCCACCTTCTGCTCCTGATGGACATTGAGAAAACTCTTTTGCTAAGTCTTCAAATTTTTCACCATTTTCAATTCTTTGTTTTAATTCATTACAAAACTCTTCTGTTTCTACTAATAAGTGTCTAGCTGTTGCTCTTGCCATAATTATCCTTTTATTTAAAAAAAATGAATGATAACATAAAATATATTATTATCTCAAAATAAGTATAATCTTTTTTACTATAATAATTTAACAATTAGTTTCAAAATATAATTTTTCAAAACTTTCTGCTGTGATTGCTTTTGAAAAATACCAACCTTGATATGAATCACACCCTAAATCTTTTAAAAACTCTAATTGCTCTTTTGTTTCAACTCCTTCTGCAACAGTTTTCATATTCATAGCTTTTGCTAAAAATACAATAGCTTTTACAATACTAACACCTTGATCATCATCTGGTAGATCGTCTATAAAAGACTTATCAATTTTTAAAGTATCAATATTATATTTTTTTTAGATAACTAAGAGAGGATTGACCTGTACCAAAATCATCCAATGATATATCAAAACCTATATCTTTTAGTGCTTGTATATTATTATAACTCTCTTGAGAATCCATAACTATTCTTTCTGTTAGTTCTAAGTCAATTGTTTTTGGATCTATATTCTCTTTTTCAAATATCTTTATTGTATCTTTTACGAAAGTTGATTTTCTAAATTGATTATCAGAAATATTTAAAGCAACATGAATATTTATACCTTTTGTTTTCCATTGTGATTGTTGTTTTGCACCAGTTTTTAAAACAAAATTTTCAACTTTTCCCATTAATCCTGATTTTTCAGCAATTGGTATAAATACATCAGGTGATATGAAATTACCCTCCTTATCTATCCATCTAAGAAGCGCTTCTACACCCTCTATTTTATTTGTTTGAAGATTTACTTTTGGTTGATAGTGAAGTTCTAGTTCATTTTCATCAATTGCTTTTTTTAACTTATTGATAATCTCAAGCTGAATTAATGCATCATCATTCATAGATTGTGTATAAAATTCAAAACTATTTCTACCAAGTTCTTTTACTCTATACATAGCAGTATCAGCTTTTTGCATCATTTCTGCAATAGTAGTAGCATCATCAGGATATACACATATTCCAATACTTGCACTTGTAAATGACTCTTTATCTTTTAATATAAAAGGTTCATTTAATACACTGATGATTTTTTTTGCAACACCAGCAATAACACTTTTATCTGTAATATTTTCTAAGATTAGTGTAAATTCATCTCCTCCAATTCTTGATAAGGTATCATTTTCTCTAGTAACACTTTGTATTCTTTGACTTACTTCATGTAAAAGTTTATCTCCTGCATCATGACCTAAAGTATCATTTACAAATTTAAAATTATCCAAATCAATGAACATTAAGGCAATAGAGGTATTTGCTCTTTTTGCATTTTCTATGGCATGTGTAATTCTATCTTCAAATAGTGCTCTATTTGGAAGTGAGGTTAAAGTATCATAATAAGCAAGTTGATTTATTTTATCTTGAGACTCTTTTTTTTCAGTTATATCAATAAATATCCCAATATAGTTTAAAGTATTACCCTCATCATCAAAAAGTTTATATATATTTAGCCACTCAACATATAAAGTACCATCTTTTTTTCTATTCCAAACTTCTCCTTGCCATTTATGAGTATCATCTAGTTCTTTTAGCATATTATTATAAAAAGTTTCATCTTGCCATTTAGTACTCAATAATTTAGGCGATTTTCCTAATACTTCATCTTCTTTATATCCTGTAATAGTTGTAAATCCATTATTAACCATAATAATATTTCTAGAAGCATCAGTAATTATAATTCCTTCAGTTGTTGTTTTAAAAACTTTTTCAATAAGTTTTAATTGCTCTATTGCATTTATTTCATTGCTTATATCTTTAATATTAATTATTACTATTTCTTCATTATTAATATTTAAAAATTGTAAGTTTATTTTTGTAGGTATACTTTTTTCATTTTTATCTTTTAACCAAAAAGTATGATTTGAATCTTTTTCTAAAATATTAAATATATTATGAATAGAATCACTTAAAATAAATTCAATATCACTTGAAATATTCAATTTATTTCCAAAAATATAAGATGAAATACTATTGTAATCTTTAATACTATTATCTTTCATTGAAACAACTAATATCAAATTTTGAGAACCTTCAATTATTTTTTTCATATCTCTCTGTATTTTCTTTAAAAATATTAGTTAATGTTTTTGTTAATATATCAAAGTTTGTAGATAAATTCATAATCTCAGTTATATTTGTTTCAGGCCATGATATAGTCTCTTGATTAACTATTTTTTTTGGAAGATTTAAAGTATTTTCCGTTAATTGTATAATAGGTTTAAGAATGATCATACTTGTAAAATAGACAATAAAAGCAGAAATTGCTATTATTACTAAAAGTATAATAAAGATAAAAATATATATTTTTTGTAGTTCATCTATAGCTGGTGCAAAAGATTTTGTTAATACTATCTCATAATTTTGAAAATATTTGCTAGTAATAGTATGTACATAAAATGACTTTTTCCATTTTAATATTTTAGGCATTTTATTATCTGGTAAAAGATGGTAAGAGTTTTTGTTAATATAATTTATTTTTCCCTCTAAAGAAGTATTTATAAGTTTTTTATCAGAACTTGTAATAATAACTCCATCTTTAATTATAGAAGATTCAAGATTACTTATGTAAGATTGTTTAACTAAAAAGTTTGATAAAGAGTCTTTCTCTAATAAAGCAATTATACAATTCTCTTCATTTTGAATATTAATTTGGGAATATTCATGATTTATATATACTGTAGGTATTTTTGTACAATTTTTTTTCTAAAGATATAAGAGATGAATTATAGGTATTCTCATAGGTAATAATAGGAGTAATCTTATTTTTTTTATCTACAGAAAAGATATATTTTATATCATTTAGTTTTGTATGAGAATTCTTTATATCATGCATATCGTGTATTAAATGATTTATCTCTTTAACATTATGTTCTACATAACCCTCTAACTCTTCAGACACATGAAGTCCAATTTCACTTAAATCATGGATAATTTTGTCTTCGATATCATTAAATTTGTTTTTTGTTATTATATTTGCTGAGATATACAAAGAGAAGCTAACTATTGTTATCATTATTGCAAATATAATATCTCTTAAACTAATTTTTATATTTTTGTTCAAATATTTAATAACTAATAAACTAACTAAAGTTGCTATTAAGGCATTTAATATCCCATTTGTAATTTGTTTTAAGGTAATTAAAACAACTTGAGTTTCTGATAAACCTATAAAATGTCCATAAAAAAATAGGTACAAGCCATATTCCAATAAAAACCCAGTAGACAAAATCAGCTATAAAAATATTAGATATTTTTTTTCTAAGTAGTAACCCTACAACTAAAGCTTCAATAGTAAAAATTATAAAGGCATATGGATGATTCCAAAGATATATTGTGTAACTTTGAACAATAATAGCTGCAAGAGTTCCCAAAAGTGGACCAAAATACCACACTGCTAGTAATACAAAAATACTTCCAAAAATTTGATTTACACCAAAAAACATCTCCATATTTAAAAAATTTCCAAAAAAAACCTAAAATTATTAATATAAAAAAGATATAAATTTTATTCATAACAAATACTCCATAGTCACTTTATTACAGTATTAATTATCTATCTTCTAGCATCTTAAATAATGCATAAGTAAAATTTGAGTTATAATTCTATTTCTCTGTAACTTTTGTAACTTAATATATTCTTTTAAATTATATTATAATCTATATTACTTGTTTATTAGAAAAATAATAATTCACTTTTTTTTACACTTATAATGTTATAATCCCTAAAATTATTACATAAAGGACAATCATGGAACAATATTTTGACACAGCTGTTTCATTAACAATCGTATATGCTCCCAAACTATTTTTGGCAATTATTACACTAATAATTGGATTATGGGTAATTGCTCTTGTAACTAAACTATTAGAAAAGGCGCTAATTGCATCAAAAACTGATGAGACCTTAATTCCATTTTTAAAAAGTTTAACATCTTGGATTTTAAAAATTTTGCTATTCATTTCAGTTGCTTCAATGGTTGGTATTGCAACAACTTCATTTGTAGCAATCTTAGGTGCTGCAGGTTTGGCTGTTGGATTAGCACTTCAAGGCTCATTATCAAACTTTGCAGGAGGAGTTTTACTTCTAATATTTAGACCTTATAAAGTTGGTGACTTAATTGAATCACAAGGTCAACTTGGGATTGTAAAAGAGATTCAAATATTTAATACTATTTTGACAACTTTTCAAAACAAGACAATTATTCTTCCTAACTCTGCAGTCTCTTCAAATTCAATTGTTAATATAACTGCAAATGGAACGATACGAGTTGATATGGAAATTGGTATTTCTTATGATAGTAATATAGCTCAAGCAAAACAAGTTATATTAGATACTATTGCTAAAAACGACAAAGTATTAAAAGACCCAGTTTGTGCAGTTGGAGTAAATGCCCTTGCAGATAGTTCAGTAAATCTATTAGTTATGCCTTGGTGTAATACAGATGATTATTGGGATGTATATTTTGGTGTAAGAGAAGATATTAAAAATGCTTTAGATGATGCAAATATTACTATTCCATTCCCACAAAGAGATGTTCATATTATCAATAATGAATCATAAAAATAAGTTAGCAAAAGCTAACTTATTTTACTTTTCATAGATTTTAAAATACTTACCTTTAATCCTATTTTTTTTGATAATCCATTTAAAGCTTTTTTTTCAAAACCTCTTTTTTTTACTGCAACATAAGAGCAAAAATCTTTTGAGTCAATAATACCTATATCATTTTTTTTCAAGTCCAATTCCTGCAGTTAAAGCACCCAAGATATCGCCTTTTCTTAGTTTATGTTTTTTTCCCACCATTTATATAAAGTGTTCTAAATTCACTGTCAATTTTAAAACTAGTATCATCTTCTACACTACTTATATCACTAATTTTTATATCTTCAAATATATCTTGAATATCTAGAACCTTATCCATTTCAAACTCTTCATATAAAGTGATAGCTAGACCACCCTTTCCTGCTCTTGCAGTTCTTCCTATTCTATGAGTATGAACTTTTTCATCTTTTGCCAAATCATATGATATAACTAAATCGATATCATCAATATGAAGACCTCTTGAAGCTACATCACTTGCAATTAATATTGGATAAGATTTATTTGAAAAAAAAGTGTAATAATTTCATCTCTATCTCTTTGTTCTAAATCAGAATGTAAAGTTAAAACATCTAAGCCTAATTCATCTAAATTATCTGCTAACTCTTCACATGTAACTTTCATATTACAAAAAAATCAAAACTGATTTTGATCTATTTGAAGAGATTAATGCAGGAATTATAGAAGCTTTTGAGCTGGCTGTTGTTTTATAAAATATCTGATTTATTTTAGTTTTCTCTTCATTTTCATCTTCAACTTTTAAAGGATTACTTAAAATTGAATCTGCAAGAATTTCTATATTTTCTTCATATGTTGCTGAAAAAAAAGAGCACTTTGTCTTTTTTTTAGGCAAAGAGTTAATTATCTTCATAATATCCTCATTAAATCCCATATCAAGCATTTTATCTGCTTCATCTAATACCAGCATATTTAGATTTTCAAAATTAATATTTTCTTCATTTATATGTTTTAATATTCTTCCTGGTGTTCCAACAACTATATGAGCTCCATGATATAAAGACGCAACTTGAGGTTTAAAAGGAACTCCTCCACATAAAGTTAATACTTTTACATTAGGAATATGTCTTGAAAGCTTTCTAATTTCTTCCGCAATTTGGTTTGCAAGTTCTCTTGTAGGAGCTAAAACCAATGATTGTATTTTAAAATTTTTAACATCTAAGTTATCAACAATAGGAATAGAGAAAGCAACAGTCTTTCCTGATCCAGTTTTTGCTTTAGCAATAACATCTTTTTTTTCTAAAAGTATAGGTAAAGAAAGCTCTTGAATTTTTGTCATAGAAGTAAAACCTAGAGAGTTAATATTATTCAAAAAGTCTTTTTCTAATTTTAGTTTATTGAAATCTAATATATTTAATCCTTATTTTTATTGATTATAACATAATTAATATTTAGTTTATATATTATTTTTTATATAAATATCCATATTTTCATTTCTTTCTAAAATTATTATAAG
>JDSG01000090.1_pt1 | contig 30358 bp, 53 predicted proteins | sample 199341 | NCBI WGS metagenome assembly JDSG01 (sample SAMN02584197, study PRJNA231836) | bioreactor metagenome | isolation source: continuous culture bioreactor short generation time transfer1 day 52 after... | place: Germany: Bremen | reverse complement strand
TATTTAATAGTTCCACGTTCTGGAGTATAAATACCAGTAACGCAGTTAAATAAAGTAGTCTTCCCTGCTCCATTTGGACCAATAATTCCATAAATCTGACCAGGTTTTACATTTATTGTTAAATCATCAATTGCTACAAGTCCATGGAAGAACTTAGATACGTTTGATATTTCTAATACGTATTGCATTATTTGGTTCCTCCATCTGCTTTAGGTTTTAAGAACTTTGGAATATTTCCAAAAGTTGCTGGCCAAACTCCATTTGGTCTTAGAACCATTGTAAGTACCATAGCTGCACCAAAAATTAAATATCTTGACTCTTTAAACTCTGTAAACAACTCAGGTAATACAAACATTACAAATGTTCCTATAATAACACCAGGAAGTGATGCTGAACCACCTACAAGTACAATTGCAAAGAACATAACTGATTGCATAAAGTTAAATGATTCAGGAGATACAGCTGAGTACTGAATGGCAAAAACAGAACCCGCAGCTCCTGCAATAGCAGCTCCTAATGCAAAAGCAAAAAGTTTATAATATGGAATGTTTATTCCCATAGATTTTGCTGCAATTTCATCTTTATTTATATAATATAAAGCTCTACCATATTTAGATTTATCTAAGTTTCTAATAATTAATAGTGTAATTAATAGTAATCCAAATGCAATATAGTAAATAGCTCTATCACTAAATAATTCATATCCAAAAATTCTTACTACATCAATACCAAAAATACCATTTGGTCCTCCAGTAAGTCCTCCAGGATCGTTTGATAAGACTTGTTCAAATATAATATTAAATCCAATTGTTGCTACTAAAAGGTAATCTCCTCTTAAATGAATAATTGGGCCAGCTAAAAGTATTGCTATAATTGCAGGAAATAGAATTGCAAAAGGTAGTGTTGCAATAATTTCAAATCCAAAATTTACATTCAATATTGCCGTTGTATATGCTCCAATACCAAAGAAAATAGCATGTCCCATATTAAATACGCCAGCTCGTCCTAAAATAATATCTTGAGAAAATGCTACAGTTGCAAAAACTAAAAATGTAATACCAATTGAAAGCCAAGCAGAATCAACAATAAAAGGGAATATTGCCATTACTGCTAAAAATATTACGGCTATAAGTGCTGTTTTATTCATTATACTTTCTCCGCCACTTTTTCACCAAGAATACCTGTAGGTCTAACAATTAAAATTACAATAAGTAAAATAAATGTAAACGTTTCAGCCCACTCTGTAGATATATATCCTGCAATTAATGCATTAAATAGCCCTAACATTAAACCACCAAGCATTGCTCCTGGAATATTACCAATACCGCCAATAATCGCTGCAATAAAGGCATTTAAACCATATAACCATCCCATATCAAAAGTTAATGCTCTATAATAAAGTCCAATAAATAATCCACCAATTGCTCCAAGCATTGAACCAATAATAAAAATCATCATAATTACTCTATTCACATTAATACCCATCAATTTTGCAGCATCTTGATCAATTGCAGTTGCTCTAATTGCTGTACCCATTTTTGTTTTATTAATAAAAATATAAAGTGCAGCCATTAAAATTGCAGATAGTACTAAAATACAAACTTGAGTAAATGAAATAATTACACCACCAAAGTTCCATGAAGTATTTGGTAATAAATCAGCAGGGAAAATTTGCATATTTGGTCCCCCCCAAATAAGCATGATTCCATTTTGAATAACTAAAGCTGCTCCAAGTGCAGATACAACAGCACTAAGTCTTGGTGCCGTTCTTAAAGGCCTATAAGCCAGACGCTCAAGAAGAACACCTATAAAAGCCACTATTATTGCTGTTAATAAAAAGATAATAATGATATTTATAAATGAAGTTGCACTTGCTCCAAATAATTGAGAAAAAATAGTCAGTCCAACATAAGCTGAAAAGGCTACAAGGTCACCGTGTGCGAAGTTAATTAACTTCATCACACCGTAAACCATAGTATAACCTAAAGCAACTAATGCATATAAACTTCCTATCGTTAAACCATTGATTAACTGTTGAAGAAAAATATCCATTTTAGTTTACCTTATTACTTTACTACTTCTTTTGTTCCATCTGCTTTCATATTATAAACTACAAATTTTGCTCCAACTCTTTCACCATCTTCTCTAATATTAAATGGTCCAGTAATTCCTGGGAAGTCTTTCATAGTTCTAACATACTCAGCAATCTTTTTAGTATCAAAAGATTTAGTCTTTTCAACACCTTCGATAACTGCTCTTAATCCATCAGCATTTGTTACAGGCCAAATTGAAGGAGGATCTATTTTAAATCTCTCTTTATAAGCTGTTAAATATTTTTTAGCTTCTTTATAAGGTAAAATTTCAGGTGTAGGGAAGTTAATTAAAACTGTACCTTCAGCCGCATTACCTGCAAGTTTATAGAAATCTGGGTTATCATTTGAATCACCACCAACGAAATCTGCATCAATACCTAATTGCATTTGTTGTGCTCTTAAAAGCCCACCATCTGTATAGTATCCAGAATAGTAAATTACATCTGGCTTCATTGCTTTTATTTTAGTTAAAACTGCTGTAAAGTTTTGAGTTCCAGATTTAATCTTACCTCTAAAAATTACATTTCCACCAAGTTTTTTTAGTTGAAGCTTCTGTTGCATCACCTAAACCTTCAGAGTATGAAGAATAATCAGATAAAACAACGATTCTTTTATATTTTTTTTACATTTATAAAGTATTCAGCTGTAAAATCACTTTGTGATGAATTTGGAAATGAGTTTCTAAAGAAAGTCCAGTATTTTCTCTTAATTAATGAATCAGATGTACCATCAGAAGTCTGTAATACTTTGTTTCTATAATAAGTAGTTTGAGCAGCTTCTGTTGCTCCTGAAGTATATGAACCAATAACTGCAAATACGCCAGCATTTACTAATTTCTTAGCACAAACTGCTGCTTTTTGAGCTTTTGCTTCGTCATCACAAGTAACTACCTCGATTTTTTTTACCAAGTAGTCCACCCTCTGCATTTTTCTCATCTACTATTAATTTAACAAAGTTATCTATACTTTGCCCCCCCTCATTTGCATATTTACCCGTAATAGGTGCTTGTACACCAATCTTAACTGTATCAGCAGCAAACAGTGAAGTTGCAACTGCACTACTTAGTGCTAAAGCACCAACAAGTTTCGTTAATTTCATATAAACTCCTTTCGTGAATTTGATCTAAGATTATACCTAAATCCATAAATAAATTTTAGTACTACTAAAAGTAGTTACTTTTTTATTACATCCATTATTTCACATTAAAAATAAATTAAGACTTAAAAAATACTAAAATTATTGCTATTATAGTACAACTTTTACGTAATTTATATAAAATGCTATTTATATGCTATGTTTCTATCTTTTTTGTTGTATTACTAAACCTATTATAATAAAAAGTAGACCAAATAAAGTCGAAATATAAATTGATTCATTTAATATAAAATAGATAAATATTAATGAAAGAAAAGGAGAGATAAAAATCAAATTTGCGATTTTTGAAGTATTTGTTGTAGTTTGCATTGCTTTTAACCAAAAAAAAGAAAAGTAATACCCATTTCAAATAAACCAATGTAAACTGCACCTAAAAGTCCATTTATATTTGGTATCTGTATTGGCTGTGTTAAAAATAGGTATGTTAATATTATTGGTGTTGCAAATAAGAAGTTGCAAAAGAGCCCTACAACTGAGTCTGCCTTTGATTTGGTATTAAATATCCAATATAAAGACCAAAGTATAGTACTAAACAGTGCAAGAAGTACTCCTTCAAGATTTGAGAAGCTAAGAGAAAATGGTTCACCTTTTGTAGATATTATTAAAACACCAAAATAACATATAATACCAGCAACTATATCTGCAAACCTAAGTTTTTGTTTTAATAAAGGTACTGAAAGAAAAGCTAACATAAGTGCCCAAGTATAGTTTATAGCTTGTGCCTCTTGAGCAGGAAGTAAATCATATGCTTTGAAAAGAACTAAATAGTATAAAAAAGGATTTATAGCACCAAGTACTAATATCAATAAACTATTCTCTTTTATATATGTATAGATTAAATTTAATTTTTTTTGAATAACTAATATAATAAAAAGTATAAATAAAGAAGTTAATGAAGCAAATAAGACTAACTCTTCTGGTGATAAATATTTTAATGAAAATTTAAATGCAGTTGCAACTGTTGACCATAAAAAAAACTGAAATTAAAGCATATTTATATGCTATTTTATTTGATTTGATAACAACTCTCCAATAAATTTGGAGAAAATTGTATCATAGTTAATATTACATTATATGAATTTTTAATTTTCCTTTTTCATCTTCATCTATTACAATCCCCCCCATTTGAGAGTAGAAAGTTTCTATATAAAAACTAAGATTTTTATATATATTTAAATTTATAAAACCATCTGGATAGACTTGATGAATTGATGCTAATTCATCTTTTAAAACTTCCCAAATGTCTTTAAAATATGATACCTCTAATTCATAATTAGCTTCTAAATCTAAATCAGCAAGTGTAATATTCAAACCATTTAAATATCCAATAAGATATGAAGCACTTTTCAGAAGTGACTCAATTTGTAAGATTGAATATTGCAGTAAGTCTTCTCTTTTCCTATTTATTTTATAAGCTAATAATGATGTCTCTATATCATTTTTAGAAATTTTAATCTTTTCAACTAATGCTTTTGCCATAACTTTAGGGTATTGAGTATCTAAAGCACTTTGAGAAGATATAAAATTTGCAATATACTCACTCCAACAAGTTTCAGCTATTGGGTAAGTAAATGAATCTACACCTTTATAGGCTTTTGTTTTCATCAACTCTTTAAAAACATCAATTTTTTTTATTGTTATCATGGATATGTGCTAACTCATGATTTAAGATATGAAAAGCATCTTTATATTTTTGATCAGTTTTCTCTCTTATAATATTTTCAATAAATTCTGTTCTTATAACCATAACAAGTTCAAAATCATCTTTTTAGGTAGAGTTAAAACACTTGCATATGTATCACTATTTGCTCTATATCTATTTTTAAAGGATGCTTCTTTTGATGTTGTAATTGATTCAATATCTCTTTCAAAATTTTTAGTAATTATGATATTTGAAAATCTTCTAAAATCCAAGAAGGAAAACTCTTGAAAAATCTCTCTTAAGTTATTTACAACTTTTAATGAAGTTCCATCTGTTAAACCATTAATTTTTATATTTATATCACTTAACATAATAATCACCTCTTTATTTAATTATAAAATAAAGAGATATTATTTCATTTATCAATTTAAGCTATTTGTAATATTTAAGTTATATTATATTTTATTATTATAATATCTGTTAATATCTAAAATAGGAGAGATTATGTTAGTTAAAACTTTAAAAAGCTTTTTAATTATGAGCTTTATTACAAGCTTTACTTTTGCAAATGAATTTGATTTAAGAGGAGAAGGTTTATCAATTGATTATAATGATAATACTATCATCATAAAAAGAATGCATGATGATGAGTGTAGAAAGATTAATGGAGCTGACCCTAAAAATATTTGGTCAGGAAACTATGCTAATCCTATATTACCTGAAAAATGTGTTAAAAAGTTTGTTACAACAGTTGGAAAAATAACTGCTATGAAAATAAATGACAAAGTAAAAACTGTTGGAGAATTAGAAGTTATAGATTTTATTGAAAAATCACAAGATAATAAAAATATGCTTTTAATAGATGCAAGATTACAAGATTGGTTTTTACAAATGACTATTCCCACAGCGGAGAACATCCCTTTTACTTATTTTGATAAAAGTAAATATCCAGATGATTTCTATGATGTATTGGAAATGATTGGAGTTGAAGAAATTAGTAATGGAAAGTATGATTTTAAAAATGCTAAAGAACTAATGTTATTTTGCAATGGTCCTTGGTGTCCACAATCTACATTTGCTATTAAAAACTTAATAAAACTTGGTTTTCCACAAGAAAAGTTAAACTGGTACAGAGGTGGTATGTACTCATGGAAAATGTTAAATCTAACAACTACTTCAGAATAGAAAGTTTGCCCTTAATTAAGGCACTTTTTATGCTAATTGATTATTAATATCTTCTACAATTGTTTTATCAATTTTCCCTTCACTTGCTTGTTTTCTCATAATACTTATTGCTTCTTCATGTGAAAATGAACCTCTATAAGGTTTTTTATTAATTAATGAATAGTAGATATTTAATGTAGCCATTAACCTATCTTTTAAACTTAAATCTTTTCCTGATAATTTATAAGGATAGCCCGTACCATCAATAGTTTCTTGAACACGACATGCCCAATTAGTAATATCATTAAAGCCCATTAAGTTACTCAAAATTTTCTTTGTATAATATGGATATGATTTCACTATTTCATACTCATTTTCTGATAACTTGTCACTTTTATTATAAATTTTACTAGGAATTACTAACTTACCTATATTATGTAAAGAAGCTGCAATTAGAAAAGTTTGTTTATCTTTATGTTCAAAATTATAGAACTCAGTCATTTTCTCACAAATAGCTAAAAAAACTTTCATCATCTTCAACTAACTTTGTAAATGGAATTGTAACTTTTAAAACTTCTTCAAAAGTAGGAGTTATAGTAAAATCATATAATGTAGCAAAAATAAAATATAAAATATCATTTTCATTTTGAATATCAAGCCAAAAATCAATAGTAGAAGCAACATCTAAAAAAGCATCAACTATCTCTTTAGAAAAAAAGTTTCTCTTCATTTTCTTCTAAAAACTCTACAATCTCTTTTCTATTTTCTATCTCTTTTCCACTTAGATTAAACTTTTTATCTAATAAATGAGAAAAAGATATTATTTGAGATAATATAGGAATCTCATCCTCTTTTAATCCAAAAATACCACTACCATCGTAGTATTCTTGATGGTATTTTAAAACATTTTTATATCCACACAAAAATGGAAAGTCTTTTACATACTCTTGTGCTAGTTCAAAATGCTCTTTTGTATTTTCTAATTTATGTTTTAAAGCAATATTATGAACCAATGAATAAGCACATAAATCAGCCATTTCTTGGGGGGGCGTTAAATTTAATTTTTCACCAACTTTTAGACTTAAAAAGGCTACTCTTTTTAAATGATTCTCAATTGTATTACATCTATCTTTTTCAACAACATCTAAAGCTATTGATGTTGATAACAAAAAGTTGTTAAGATTAAATTGTAACTGTTTTTTTCTTGTCCATATAAATAAATCCTAAATCGTAATTGAAGAGTAATATTACAATATTAGTACTAATTCTAAATTGAAATAAAGAGTATTAAATAACAGAAGAAGAAACTACTCTTCTTCTATCATTTCAATTATAGCTTCAACAGATGTATCTGTCATATCTAAATCAATATGTGCAGCACCTTCGACTTTTATTAATTTAGCTTTTAAACCCTTCTTTTTTGCAATTTCAAAAATTCTGTTGTTACTTCAGGTTTAGATATTTTATCAGCTGTTCCATAGATAAAAAGAGTATTCATCTCTTTATTTACATTATCAAGCACATCAATCATTGATATAAAATCACCCTTCTCTTCTTTCTTAATATCATATCTTCCACCAACAAGTGCAATATTTTGAATAAGTTCTGGCTTTAATCCTGTCAGTGTTGCTCCCATCATTGCTCCCGCACTATGTCCTACGTATGTAACTACTTTTGCTTCATATTTATCTTTTAAAGATTTAATCAACTCTCCTAAAAAAAGTATATACTCTTTCTTTGCAGCTAGGTTTTTTTTATACCCTTATGAGCTAACGATGAAAAGTTATTTGTTGAAGATTTTGAATACCCTGGTAAAGATATTGCAATTGTAGTTAAATCAGTATTTAAATTCATAGTTTCTGCAAAAGGAGCATACCTTCCAAGAGTGTTTGTTCCTTCATCCCAAGTTCCATGAACTATAACCATAATATGATTATTTGTCTCACCTTCGAATATTCTATATTCAATACACTCACCACCAGCAAAGATAAAATCTTCACCAAGACTGCTACATTCAGCTTCATTTATTTTTTTTGCTTCTAAGCTTAATACCAAAAATAAAGATGCCCATAAAAGTAATATTATCCTTTTCATCTATTCTCTCCTAGTTTTTATATAAATATTAAATCATTTTTAAATATATCCTTTGATTAAACACTCTATTTAGATTATTAAAATAAGAAATAAACAAGATATGCTTAATTATAATAAATTATTATAAAAAGGGAGAGACAATGATTAATAAAAAAGCTGTAATAACTTCTTTATTTCTTTCACTATCTACTGCAACATTATTAAATGCAGTAGAAGTAAAAGATTTAGTTGTAAGTGCACAAAAAGAGGTAAAAAGTATCAATACAAAGGAACTAGAAGTTCTTCTAAAGAATGAACCAAACTTACAAGTAATTGACGTTAGAACAAGAGACGAAATAAATAAAGATGGTGGATATATAAAAACAAATAACTACACAAATATCTCAAGAGATAAATTAGAATTTCTAATAGCCCAATATGCAAAAAAAAGATGAAAAACTTGTTATTCATTGTTCTGATGGAAATAGATCTTTACTTTCAGCAAAAACATTAAAAGATATGGGATATAAAAATGTCATATGGTATAAAGATAGTTTTAATGGATGGAAAAAAGCTAATTTAAAAACAAGTTCTTTGGATAAGTATCCTAATTCATTACTGTACAACAAAATAGAAAAAGTAGCAGATGGGATATATACATCAATTGGTATTACTGCACCCTATTGGTATGAGTCAACAGCTCATAATAACAATCTTGGATTTATTGTTGGCGATGATTCTGTTTTAGTTTGGAATGCAGGTTCAAGTTATCTACTAGCTCAATCATTTCATAAAGAGATAAAAAGAATCACTGATAAACCTGTAAAATATGTACTTTTAGAAAACTCTCAAGGTCATGCAATGTTAGGTTCTAACTATTGGCAAGAACAAGGAGCTATAATTGTAGCACAAGAAATTGTAGAAAAAGAGATAAAAGAGAAAGGCAAATGGGTATTTAATAGACTACAAAGAGCATTAAGAGATAAGTTTGATGGAACTGAATTAACAATGCCAGATAAATTTTTCAAAGATGAAATGAAGTTTGATTTAGGAAATAAAATTGTAGAAGCAAAGTATTTTGGATATGCACATGAGCATAGCGATATTATGTTATGGTTACCAAAAGAAGAGATTGCCTTTGCAGGTGATATTGCTTTTAACAATAGACTTCTTCCAATATTTGAGATAACTGAAACACAAAAATGGTTAGAAGCATGGGAAAAGTTTGCTGCACTAAATGCAAAAATAGTTGTACCAGGTCATGGAGATGTTACTGATATGCAAACAGTTACAAAGTATACTAAAGACTATTTGGTTTATCTAAGAGAAAAAAAATTGAGGAAATTTTAGATGAAGATGGTGGATTAAATGAAGCTTATAACATAGATATGTCAGATTATAAACATTTAGACACGTATAAAGAATTAGGACGTCAAAATATAGCAACACTATTTAAACAAATGGAGTTTGAATAAGAGGTATAAAGTAAAGTACTAAATGTACTTTACTTTATAACGAATCAAAAAAAATAAAACTAATTAATAAGCAATTAACCCTACATAACCTGCAATTTGTCTTTCAACAAGTTCAACTATTCCAGCTTGAACATAAGAAACATCTTTTATAAAATCCTCTTCTGTCCATTTCATAGTTTCCATAGTATTCTTACAAACTATAAACTCTACATCATACTCCATTAAAGAGTTAATTCTAGTCAATGTATCTTTGTCATAATCCTTCTTTAAAGCTCTAATTCCATTTCCATAAGTGATTACTACAACTTTTAAGCTCTCTTCTGGATACTCTTTTAAAATATTATAAATAGTACTTAAATTATGATTTACTTTATTAAGTTCTGAATCATAAATTTGAATTGCAACTTTTCTAGGCTCATCAAATGTTGGTTGAGGATTACTAAATGTAGATTCTGCATAAGTAACTACTGTTAATAATATTAATACTAAAAACTTTTTCATTTTATATGTCCTTTACGAAGCAACACTTTGCTGCCACTTTTCTATTAAATATATTGGAGAATCTTTTTTTGATTTCTCCTCCTTGAAGTATTTTACAATATAAACCTCTACAATCTTGAACTAAAATTGGTAAATCATCATCAAATACTGAAAGATGGTTACATATAGTGCAGTTTTGAGTTATTTGAAGAATTGTATCTCCTATTTGAAATATAGTTCCTATTGAATAATCATGTGGATTAAAGTCAAATAAAATATTTTCTCCTAAGCTACCCTCTTTTAATTCAATATTATTCTCTTTGCAAGATTGTAAGTATAGCTTCCAACAATCATAACAGATTTCTCTTCATCTTCTCCTGCAAATTTATCAAACTCTATTCCGTATCCATTAATTAAGTTCAAAAAATCAACTTTAGGTCTAGGAAGTCCACTTTCACCTTTTTTTAGCACTGAATGTGTCTATAGTTTTACCAATAAATTTCATTATAGATTTTCCTCTAAAATTTTCAAATAATCATCTTTAACCCATGCCCCCCCTGGGTAAGTATTTAAAAGTTCTCCTGCACTTGTTAAAATAAAAAATGTAGGAGTCATTCCTTTAAAATATTTTTTTAAGTCCAAAAGGTAAACTTACAAAATCAACATCAACTTTTAAAAATATATAATCTTCATTCATCGTTTTTTGAACAGTATCTAAAGATAGAACCTCTTTTTCCATTTTCTTACAATAATAGCAAGTTCGAGAAGTCGCATATACTATTATATGTTTTCCACTACTCTTTGCTTCTTCTAAAAGTTTTTTTTCATTATAATCGTTAGTTAATACTTGTGTAGTTTTAGGTGCATTTTTAAGTCTATCTTCTTTATATCCTATAAAATATGCTGCTAAAAGTACAGCTTCTTCATCATTAATCTTCATTGGTTCTTTTTTATTATAATACTTTAATGCAGTTTGGTCACAAATAGAGTTATTTCTATCTGGATTTTCTAAATAGCCTTTTAAATATTCTTCTATCTCAATTGATCTCATATCAGAATCTTCTGGATTACCTATTTTTCTGCTACTATCCATAATTGCCCATGCTAGCATATTTTCAGTTGGTATCCTAAGATTTAAAAGTTTATTATTTCTTTCAAAGAAGTTTATTTTTAGTTTTTTAAATGATATATACTCTTTATGACAAGATGCACACTTATCTTCAAAAAGCTTTTTACCTTCTTTAAAATCAGCTTTTACATTTACTGCCATTAAAAATATAAATAACAGAAAAATTCCCTTTTTAAACATTATATTCCTTTTTTCAACTTATTAAAAACTTTGAATTAAAATATTTAATAAAGTGAAAAAGCATAGAAATAAAATTCTATGCTTTTACATATTGGAATTAAACAATTCCAGGATTACCTTTTACTCCAATAATATCAGGAGTATCTACTTTTAAGTTAGCAATATGCTTAACATTTTGAAGATAAGTTTCTACAGTTTCCCATACTGGCTCACCTGGTGATTTAGAACCAACAGTTGACCAACCAGCAACTTTATAAGATTTGCTTGCATCAAGTTTATGACCATTTTTAGTAAGTGTAATATCTGAAATTCTTTCACCCATTTTTGCAGTTGGGTTAATTCTATAAGAAATACCACCTGTTCTAACCATATCTCCACCTTGCTGATAGAATGGATCTTCATTAAATAGGTTATCAGCAACATCTTCTAAAATAAGTTTGATATCTTTACCAGAGATATCTCTAGCATATGTTTCAGGATATGTCATAGCTGTTTGTGTAGCTAAATCATCAAAAGTAATATTTTGACCTGGCATTACAGATGTTCCCCCCCATCTAAATCCAGGAGATAAAGAGATATCAGCACCCTTAACGTCAATTAAAGCATCACAAATGATTTGATCCCAAGAACCATTAAAGTTACCTCTTCTAAATAGAGTATCTTCAGTAGTTGCAATAACTCTATCTAAATCTTTTTTAAATGGTGCTCTTACATCTTCAATGTATTTTTTCATTTTCGGATCTTCTGGAATAAGATCTGAGAAAATTGGAAGAAGAGTGAATTTATGATCAACTACTTTTCCATTTTTAATCTCTAAGTCAAGTACATTTAAGAACTTACCATTAGAACCAGCATTACATACGTATGTAACACCACCCTCATTTTTAACAGGATAAGCTTCAGGAACACCATCATGAGTATGACCACCCATAATAAAGTCAATTCCTGTTACAACCTCTGCCATTTTCTTATCTGTATCATATCCATTGTGAGATAATACAATTACTGCATCTGGTTTTTCTTCTTCTCTAACTTGATCTACAATCTCTTGCATACCTTCGTCATTGATAGAAAAAGTCCAATCTGGAATAAATCTTTGAGGATTTGCAATTGTTGTATAAGGGAATGCTTGACCAATAATAGCAACTCTTGCATCTCCCATTTTTTTAATAGTATAAGGTTTAAATGCATGTCCTGTATCTTCATCATATGCTTCCGCAGTACCTTCCATTAAAGAATCTTCTTTAACTAATACATTTTGTGCTAAAAATTCTGCATCAAGAAGTTTTACGTTTTCTAATACTTCTTCAGCTTTATATGTAAACTCCCAGTGTCCAACAGCAACATCAACACCAAGTAAATTCATAGCGCCAACCATGTCTTTACCTCTAGTTTGTAATGCTGTCCATGAACCTTGCCATGTATCACCACCATCTAATAATAACGATTTATCTGCACCAAAATTGTTTTTTAAATAATCAACAACCGTTTTGATTTGAGAAAATCCACCTACTCGACCCATAGCTTTTGCATGTTTTTCAAAATCTACACAAGAATAAGCATACTCAAGTCTTTTGTTACCTTTAATACCATAATAATCTAATAACTTCTCTCCTACAATATGTGGAGGCTTACCATAGTTACCATAAAACCTAGGTTTACACTTGGTTCTCTAAAATATACTGGTAAAAGTTGTGCATGAGAATCTGTCATATGCATAATTCTTGCATTACCAAATGGCTTTAACTTGTAATAATCTTCAAGTTTATTTGTATCAGTCATTCTTGTGTGAGAATTTGCAAATACAGGAGCACTACCAAGTACTGCCATCATATATACAAATTCTCTTCTACTTAATTTACTCATTAATTAATCCCTTCATTTTAATTTAGAGACATTCTAAATTATTTACCTGATCCAATTACAGTGAATCCTAAAGAAGTCCAAGCTTGCATACCACCTCTGTAGTATTTAATCTTTTCAGCAGGATATCCCATGTTTAAAAGAGAAAATTCAGCTCTTTTAACCATACCTGGAGTTTGTCCACACCAGTATCCATTACAATATAAGGCTAAAGTTTTTGCTTTTGAAAAATCAAGTGTTCCATCTTCTTTTTGAACAACACCCATTTCATCTTCCATCATTTCAATAGCAGTCTCTTTCTCATCAAAATTAGTAAATGGAACATTTACTGCTCCTGGAATTCTTAATCTCTCAAACCAACCTGGTTTTCTTGAATCAATAATTGCAATAGTCTCATCAGTTTGCGCTTTTTTTTCATATATTCAATAAACTCTAACTCACCTAATGTTTCAACACCTTCCGCTAAAACTATTGGTTGAGACATACCTCTATTTGTAGTATCATATAGTGATGAAATTTTATTTCCAGCAGTTTGATTTCTCATTAATGTGAATTTTTCGCCATTTAAGTTCATTTCAATAGATTTTACACCTTTTGAAATAGCAACAAATTTCGATGTTGCTTCAGCTGCAAAACTAACTGTTGAATATATTCCTGCAATAACTGATGTGATTAATAATTTTTTTTAGAATTGTCATTTATTCTCTCTCCTTAATTTCATGCCATCTTAATATAGTATAAAGTAAAAAAAGCCAAGATAAAATCTTGACTTTTTTTAATTACAAACACTTTCTAGTATTTGTATCCATCACCTGGTACTGCAAGTCTCCAAGATGTTTCTGCTTCTTTAGCTTGGCTTAATGCTGCAATAGCAAACTTACAAGCTCTTTCGGCCGCATAATTAGTCTCTAATTTAGTTTTAGATTTCTTTTTACCTTTAAAGTGCATTGGATTAACTTCTTTTGCACCAGTTTTAATAGCTTCTTGAACTGATTTAATTAAATCAGTGTTATTAACATTTAGTCTTCTAAACTCTAAACCTTTCTCTTTTGCTACATCATTATATTTAATAGCAGTAGCAATTACTTTCTCTATACCATTTGCTTTAACATCACAGCTTTTCTTTTCATAATCTGCATGAAGAGATGTAGTTAATGTTAATGCTGCCGTAGCTGCTATTGTTAAGTTAATTAATTTTTTCATTTCATCTCTCCTTATTTTCTGAAGTCAGGACCATCAAATTTCATACCATTTGACATATATGCCATAAAGTAAAGTAAATCTCTCATCTCTTTACTAGTAGCTTTTGGTGGAACTTGACCTTCATCTTTAATACAACCAGACATTCTTCTTTCAAGTGTACCTAAGCCATTTGCAGGATTTTTGGCACCCCCCCATTTAAGTCTATATACTGGGAAGTGTGTAGTTTGACCTAATAGTTGAGATAATGATTCATTTCTAACTCTTTGACCAGCACCTTGTACGTGACAGTTTGCACAGTTAAGTTTTAAATAACCTCTTTGAGAATAGTAATATTTTTTACCATTTTCATAAGCTTCAGCTGCTTCTGCACTTTCAATTTTAACATCAACAACTTTTTCTTCTTCAGTTGCAGACGCTACAAAGAAAGATTGTAAATGTGCCATTTTACCTTTTGAAGTTCCCCCCCATTTTTTTCTCACCATTTGTTTCTAAACACTCATTAATAGCAAGAGTTAAAGTAATAACTTCTTTTCTTTTCTCATCAAACATTGGATAAGCAGCACCTGTATCTGCAGGGTTAGCAAAACAGTTAGCAAAAGATTTACCATTAGCAAATTTTTTTATTATATAACTCTTCTCCAGCTTCAATCCACTCTTCTGTTGGAGGGAACTCTTTAATTTCATCATAAGATGTTCTACCATTTTTAGAAAATGCATAGTTTCCTAAAGCAAAATCTTCATGTTTTATTCCACTCATGATATTGTTTTTTTAACTCATCATCAGTTGAGTATGGGAAAAAAGTATTTCTATTTTTTTAATGGATCTTCAAACTTTGCTTCAAAATATTTTATTAAAGCAAGTCTATCTTTTTCAGCTTGTGCATTGAAATCAGCTGCATTTAATGCACAAGCAGTTAATGCAACTAATACAGTTGTCTTAGCAATTTTTAATAACATACATATCTCCTAATTTATTAAGTATCTTATTAACTACTCAAAAGAGTAGTTAATTATTTAATTTTCCCTGTACTTGTGTTCGTATCACCTTTAAGATCAACCCAAGTAAATTCTAATTTATCACCTTTTTTTTAGCACCAACTGCTTCTGCATTAAATTGGAATTTAAAGTAAGGGTTTTTTTGATAAAAATTGAGAAGTCGATACTTCATATATGATATTATCATTAACTTTTGCAACAATATATGTAATCCAGTTAGCTTCTTTTTTTTGCTCTTTTTGCTTCTTGATGAGATAACATTTCGTGAGATGCAAGAGCTTTAACAGTTACAACGCCTTTTTTTTAATTTTGCTTTAATTCTAGTTTTTTTTAGCCATTATTAGTTCCTTTTTCTTTTTTTTAATATTTTATAATTTATGTGTTTTAGTGAAAAGTTGAATTAAATCAACCACCACATCCACCGATTGTAACTTTAACTTGTTTTGAAGCTTTATATAACTTTCCTGCATCTTCAACGATTGCAATAACATTTCCAGTTTTCATCATTTTGATTCTTACAGAATAATCAATAATTCCACCTTTTGGAACATCAAATACTGCAACTAAAGTTTCAGGGTTTACATCTTGTAAAATAGCAACTCTTGAACCAGCTTTTGCAGAAACAGTTACAGGAATAACTGCACCATTTTCAGCAATATCTGGAGCTTTTAATTTAACTTTACCTTCAGAAGTAGCATTTGTTCCAAAAATTTCATTGATTGCTGTATCTACTTTATCAGCTTCCCATGCTTTTGGTTTTTCTGTTCTGTAATTAACTGCACTTAAAGTTGATGGTACAACAGAAGCTGCTAATACACCTAAACCTAAACCTAAAAAAATTTCTTCTTTTCATCATTGTAATTTCCTTTTATATCTTAATTAATAGTTTTTAAAAATGCAACAACTGCTTTAATTTCAGTATCGCTTAGCCAACCACTCTTACCAAATGCAGGCATCTGTGAAATAGGATTAGTAGTATATGGGTTATATACTTTTTCATATAATGCTTCATCTGGCCAATATTGTAATGCAGTTAATTTTGGTCCCATACTTCCTGGTCCATCTAACTTTTTACCATTGATATCATGACAAGCAATACAGTTTCCTAAATTTTTAGTCATAAAAATTTTTTTCACCTTTTTTTTACTAAATCGTCACTAGCGTAAGAACTTGCAACAGCTAAAACACTTATAGCAGTAGCTACAACTAAACTTTTGATTAATTTCATACTTTTACTCCTTATTTACTCTCGTTAATAATATAGTCAACTATTTTTTTTGAAGTCATCATCAGATAGACCCATTGCCGTTCCCTTAGGAGGCATAGCATTTATACCATTAATACCATTTGTGTAAACTTCATCTAAACCTTTTTCCATAACTTCGGCCCAAGCTGCTTTATCGCCAAGAACAGGAGCTCCAATAGCTTTATTCGCGTGACAAGCTGAACAATATGTTGCATAATTTTCAACTACCACAGGATCTGCACCATTCTTAGGAGCAGCTTTTACAGGTTCTTTCCACGATCTTTCTGTTGATAAAGGTTCATTAATATTTTCAGATAAATCAAATTTAATCCTTAATAATAAGTCATCAACAGTTTTACCTTTTCCAAATTGTTTTTCAATACAATTACTCATACATCTTGTACCTTACCATAAATAGTTGGGTCAGATAAAAGTTTTTGCATATTTTTAGGTCCTTGGTGAGGATCTTTTGTATCAACTTCTGGATAGAAACCATTAACATTTGGCATTATAATTTTACTAAAATTTTCTTTATTTAGAACAAATTCTTCATCCATCTCTTCACCATCAACTTTTATACCATTTGATGCAAGTAAAAATGCTGTAATAGCATAAGTCTCACTATTAGTTAATGTTTTAGGTGCTGTAAAAGGCATAGACTCTTGAATATACCAGTAAAGTGTACTTGCATATGGCCAGTATGAACCAATAGTTTTTAATGCTACATCTGGATTTGGAGGATTATCTGCAGGATTAAGTCTTTGAATATGTAAATCATTAACATTTCCACCTGCTAGTGTAGGATATCCTTTACCACCTGCACCAAATTCACCATGACACATTGCACATTGCGCATCATAAAGTTCTTCACCTTCTTCAACTGAACCTTGTGCAATTTTTGGCTTTCCATCTTCCATAACAGGCTTGCCATGTTTCATATCATACATAGGAAGACCTTCACCATCAGGTCTAACATCTAAGTTCCAAACTTTTACTTCTAACTTTGTTGCTTTTCTACCATTGTTATACTTTTTAGTATCTTGCATATTTAAATGATATGGTCCGTATTTTCCATCTTTTACTTCATACTTAACTGCACCATCAATAGAAACACCGTTAGCGGCAACTAATGATGTAGCTAAAACTGCAGACAGTCCTAAAACAAGAAGAGTCTTAAGCTTTTTTTGTGTTTTCTAATTTGAACATTGTTACACTCTCCTTTTTTTTATTAATTTCCCAAGTAACGATAGCATTTCTATGATAAACAGATTCAACACCAACAGCAGCAGTCTCTTCATCAATAGTTGGTTGGATATTTCCAAAGTCATCTCTTGATCTAGAAGCTAATAACAGTGGTTTTCCATCCCATTTCATTACATATGAGAATCTTGTCCATGATTTAGGAAGTACAAGACCTTTTAAACTAGCTTCAACCCAGTTATCACCACCATCAAGTGAAATATCTACACCTGTGATAGTTCCATGACCAGACCAAGCAATACCTTCAACTTCTACCATATCACCTTTTTTAAGATGAGTCCATGGTTTTTCAGGACATGGTGAAGTAATAACAGAGTTAACTTCATTTACCCAGAAGAATCTAATTGCTTTTCCGCCTCTTTGAACCATTGTATATTTTGAAGTCTCTTCTTTCGAATGCCAAGGTTTATCAGAAATTTCAAGTCTTCTTAACCATTTAGTATTTAAGTTACCTTCCCAACCTGGAACAATTAATCTTACAGGATAACCTTGTTCTGGTCTAAGTGCTTCACCATTTTGACCCCCCCAAACTACCATTACGTCATCTAAAGCTTTTTCAACAGGAATAGATCTTGGATTTGATGCATTATCAGATCCTTCAGCTAACATCCATACAGCATCTTTTTTTTAAACCAACATCTTCAAGAATTGTTTTTAACATAACTCCTGTCCATTCAGCTGCACTCATAAGTCCCTTTTGGAACTGTAAAGAGTTAAACTGTGGTCCTCTCCATTCAGGTGCTCCATTTGCAGGACACTCAATGAAGTAAATTCTAGATTCACTTGGATACTTCTTTAAATCATCAAGAGTTAAAACAATATCTTTTTCAACTTGATCTCCACAAATCATTAATCTCCAATCTTTTGGATCTACATGTGCAGTACCACCATGGTTTCTTGTAAAAAAATAGACCATTTGGTGTAACTATACCTTGAGATTCATGAATAGGACACATTGAAACTGATGCATAATAATCCCCCCCAGATGAAAAAATTGGGTGAGTTCTTCTAATATTATTATGTTCAAATGGTGAAGGTAATCCATAAGGATTTTCATTTACTAGAGCTCCTAGCTTTTGCCCCCCCCATGGTGCTTCATTAATAATAGCTGGATCATCAGCTTTTAATTTAACTGGTGATAATACATTTGCAGCAGCAATTGCACCAGCAGAATAAACTGCAGTTTTTCTAAAAAAATCTCTTCTACTTAGTTTCGATTCAGAAACAGTATCTACAGACTTATCAGAAGTTTTACTTACTTTCGTCATTATTCCTCCTTCGAAAATATGTCATATTAGTAAAAGTCAAAAATACTATAAATCTTACTTATAGTTAATATAACTCACGTTTATATCGAGTTTCCAAGTAATTAGTTTATAAAAACTTATATCTAACATAACAGCCAATTATATAAGTATATATTATATAATGATAAATAGATTATTGCCATTTTTTTTGACTTAAGTCAATAATTTTCTACAATATTTGTCAAGATTCGTCACTAAAGTGTCACATTTTGCACAATTGCTATTTAGAAGCTATTAATTAAGTTAAAACTAGCTTAAATTAGACCTCTAAAGTTACTTTTTTTTAAAGCATATGTTAATATTCCATCAACATTTTATGGAGAAAAGTATGAGAAATTTTATAAATTATGATGAGTCTTTAACAATACTATCTAATATAGATTTTAAAGAAAAAAACTAAGGAAAAACTTTTTTTTGACAAACTCTATCGGTAGAGTCCTAGCTTGCGACATTATAGCGAATGATAATTCACCAGAGTACCCAACTTCAGGTATGGATGGATATGCAATTAAATATGATGATCAAAAAAGTGAATTTATTAAGATTATTGACAAAAACCCAGCTGGTTTAGTAGTAGATTCTAATGTAATACATGGAGTTTGTATAAAAACATTTACAGGTTCTTTAATGCCAGAAGGGAGTGATACCTTAATACCTATAGAAAATGTAGAAGTAAGTGGTGATGAAATAAAAATCATTAAAAAAAGTACCTTTTGGTTTTGCAACAAGAGAAATTGGGGGGGAAAATTATAAAAAAAATGAAGTACTTATAAAAGAAGGTACTATTATAGGTTTTGCAGAAATTGGAGTATTAGCTTCTTTAAATATATCACAGATTCCTGTTTACTGTATGCCAACAGTTTCAATTGCAAGTACTGGTACAGAAATATTAGATTTAGGTGAAGAACAAACTAATGATGCACAAATTAGAAGTTCTAATCATCTTACAATTGAAGCATTAGCAAAAAAAGCTGGTGCAAATACTATTCAAATGGGTGTAGTAAAAGATGATATAGAATCTATTACAAATCTTTTAGAGAGTGCTTTAGAGAAATCAGATATTGTTGTAACAACAGGTGGAGTTTCTGTTGGAGATTACGATTTTGTACAAGATGTTATAAAAGATAAACTAAAAGCAGAGGTTTTATTTCATGGCGTTACAATTAAACCTGGTATGCATATTTTATGTGCTTTAAAAGACAATAAACTAATTATTGCACTTCCTGGATTTGCATACTCTTCAACAGTATGTGCTATTTTATATCTTCTTCCTATGATATATAAATATGAAGGTGCAAATAAAAAGCTTCCTATTGTTAAGGCAAGAATAAATCAAGATTTTCCACTAAAAATGAAAAAAACAATTTTTACTGCTTGTAATGTTAAATACGAAGATAATGAATATAAAATTGATTTTGAAGGTAAAAAACAAGGAACAAGTGCAATATTAACAAATATGTTAGGTAGTCCTGCTCTTTTAATACAAAAAGATGATTCAAGTGATATCAAAGCTGGTGAACTTGTAGATATACTATTATTAAATGAATTAAACTAAATTATGAGCACGCAAAGAGTCTACTTATTATTAGCACTTTGCGTGCTTTTTTGGTCTGGTAATTTTATTATTGGAAGATATATAAGTAGCGATGTTCAGCCTTTGGAATTAGCTTTTTTTAGATGGATATTTGTTGTAGTTTTACTAATACCCACTCTATTTATAATTGATATTAAAAAAAGTAATATTAATTTTTAAAGAAAATTTTTTTACTTCTCTCTTTTTTTGTCTCTTTTAGGAATCACACTTTTTAATACATTATTATATATTGCTTTACAGACTACAACTGCAACTAACGCACTTTTAATTAACTCAATTGTTCCAATACTTATATTAATATTTTCATTTTTTTATTTTAAAAACAAAAATTACAAAACTACAAACCTTTGGTATTTTACTATCAACTTTTGGTGTTATTTATCTAATATTAAAAGGTAATATATTAAATATCTTTGACATAGTCTTTACAAAAGGTGACTTATGGGTATTATCTAGTTCAATAACGTGGGCTACATATTCTGTTGTTGTTAAATTTAAACCAAAAAACTTATCACATTTGGAATTGTTTGTTATAGTTGTTTATGTGGGAACAATACTTTTTTTAGTACCTTGGTACTTATGGCAAGGTTATACATTAGAGAATGAAATATCTATATTAAAAAAAATAATTGGCATTTCTTTATATATGTTTCTGTTTTTCCATCTTTACTATCATACTATTTTTGGCATACAGGTATTGATATTATAGGAGCAGAAAAGACCGGTCAATTCACACACTTAATGCCGATATTTGGGGGGGCAACATTAGCTTTTATATTTTTAGATGAAAAATTAGAACTTTTTCATTTTATAGGAGCTTTATTTATTGGTCTAGGTATTTACTTATCACTATTTATAAAAATTAAGATAACTAAATAATTTGTTCTTCTAAAGACTCTTTTTTAGAAAACACTGCTTGGTTTCGGCCACTATTCTTGGCTTCATATAAAGCAATATCAGCTAATTTATATATATCAGTTTGACATAAATCCATACTAGGTTCTACAATTTTTATCCCAATTGAAATAGTTAATTTATCTAAAATTCTACTTCCAGAGTGAACTATATTTAAATTTGAAATAGCTTTAAATAAATTTTTAATCAAAGTTTTAACTCCAGTTCTATCAATTTTTGAAGTTATTATTCCAAACTCTTCTCCTCCTAACCTAAAAGTAAAATCTTGTGCTCTATTTAAAGTATTTTTTTTAAACTATTTGCAACTAAAACTAACGCTCTATCTCCTGCATCATGTCCATATGTGTCATTATATTGTTTAAAAAAATCTATATCTAAAATCATTAAGACAAAGTTTTCATTATCTCTTTTAGCTCTTTTGAGTTCTAAATCAAAAACGTCATTAAAATGTCTTCTATTATAAATCTTTGTTAAATAATCAGTTACAAGTAGTTCTGAGATCTCTTTTTTTATCTGTAATATCATTATAAATAGATGTATATCCAATTATTTTTCCAAACTCATCAAGATTTGGTGTTATCGAATTTTCAACCCAAAAAAAAGTGTTCCATCTTTCTTTATATTTTTATGTTCACCTTTCCAAAGTCTTCCTTTTGTAATAGTATCCCATAATTCTATGAAAATATGTTCATAATTATCTGGATGTTTGAAAATACTATGTTTTTTACCTATTAACTCATTTTTTTTCATATCCAGTTAATCTACAATAAGCATCACTAAGATTGATAATATTACCTTCTAAATCAGAGATTGAAATATAGACATTTTCATTTACTATTTGAATATATTGGTCTAAACTTTTTTTTGTAAGAATACTTTGTGTGATATCATGTCCTTCACAAAGTATATATGAAACATTTTTTTCATCATCTAAAACAGGTGAATATGAAAAATCAATATGTATTTTTTGTCCGTTTATATCATAGTAATATTTATCATTTTTAAGGCAAGCACCCTTATTTACTATATTTATTTCATCTCTTAAAACATCAAGTTCCTCTTCTGTACAGTATTCCCACCAAGGAAGTTGCCAAAAATATTTACCTATTACATCTTTTTCTTTAAAGTTCACAATTTTTAAAGCTGTATGATTAGCTTTAATTAGTTTCCCCCCCTTATTGTCTAAAAGAACAATAAAGTTAAATGAGTTGTTAAAGATTGAATCTAATATATTGCTTGTTGCATTTAATTCTAAGTATAGTTCTTTTTGTTTAGTAATATCAGTTATATATCCATAATAAAAGCAAGGTTTACCTTTTTTATCTCTTATTATTTTAGTAGTGTGATTTATCCAAATAACTTGGCTACCATTGACTATTCTATAGGGTTCATAAGTGTATTCATCATTTTTTTGTTTTAGAAACTTGAGAGGCTTCTTCATTGAATTTTTTTTAAATCTACTTTGTGAATAAAGTCTTCATGAAAAAAAACTTTCCTTTTAAAAAAATCATCTGATGATTTCCCATAAATTTTTATTACATTGTCAGTCACATAATCTAATTTCCATAAATTATCTTCTTTTTTTTAATATAAAAAAAACTGTAGGACTTTCATTTAGATAATCTAATACTTTATCCATATTAACTCTTTTACTCTTTTGATACATTATAGCATAAAAAAAAGAATTAAAACGTATTACAAGCTTCTAAAGAAGTACTAGTAAAACCTTTTTTAAACCATTTCATTCTTTGAGCTGAACTTCCATGAGTAAAAGCATCAGGCACAACATAACCTTGAGCTTTTTTTCTGTAAAGTATCATCTCCAATAGCACTAGCTGCATTTAATGCCTCTTGAATATCACCTTCTTCTAAAGAATTAAAATTCTTTTTACTATAATGAGCCCAAAGACCTGCATAACAATCTGCTTGAAGTTCAACCTTTACTTGAAGTGCATTTGATTTTTTTTGTATTACCAAAACTCTGTTTTGCTTTTTGTACTTTATTCAATGTTCCTACGAGATTTTGAACATGATGACCAACTTCATGTGCTATAACATATGCTTGTGCAAAATCACCTGGAGCATCATGTCTTTTAGCTAATTCATCAAAAAATGATAAATCTAAATATATTTTTTTTATCAGCTGGACAATAAAAAGGTCCAGTTTGAGCTGAAGCAAAACCACAACCACTTCTTGTACTACCTCTAAATAGTACAAGTTTAGGCTCTTGATATGAAGCATTATATTTTTTTAAATATTTCTATCCAAATATCTTCAGTTTGGGCTAAAACCGCAGATACAAATCTAGCACTTCTATCATCTTCTTTTTGATTTACTACTTTAGATTGATTAGAAACAGCAGGAGCAGTTTCTAATAGAGATAAAGGATTAAAACCTAAAAAAATATGCTAATACACCTACTATTAAAACAATTCTTCCTATTTTTGTTCCAAGTAACATTTTAATAATAGGTAAAAGCATTGCCATATTACCAGCACTTCCCCCCCTACTTCCATAACTTGAAGAATTTCTTCTATCCTCTATATTTGAGCTCTCTCTATTATCTTCCCATTTCATGTTAACCCTTTTTAGAGTAGTTTTTCAGAACGTACACCCTCTAAAAAACCTTCATAAGTACGAATTTCATAATCTTTATGCTTTTTCTTATATTTTTTTTATAATAGTTCTTGCAACTTTTTTTTGCATCATTTATAATAATATCACAATCATTATTTAAAGGTTTTATTTTTAAAAGTTCATGTTCTATCTCACTTGCAGCTTGAACAGCATAATCTTTATGTTTATCAAGATATCTTTTTAAAATTGTATAATATCTGTTAAAAACTCTTCTTGTACCTTGTGGAGATTTATAATTCTTAGCAATCTTTGGAACTATATATAAAACATTTACTTTTGTTTTAACTTCAGCAATTGTACAAATCCCTTTTTTTTCGTTGACGTTTATAATAATACTTTATTTTCCAATTTACAGTACCATGTCGAACACTTCCGAAAGAATCAAGAGGAGATGTTTTATCCATACTATCTTCAAGTTTGTGTTTGTTTATTGGGTAGATACTATAATAATTATAATCCGTAATTACTAAAGGTTTTGAAAATAATATTGATATATTAAAAAAAATATAAAAAAAATATTAATTTCATTCACACGTTCCTGAAGAACAACATGACTCCCTCTTTTTAGTGAAAAATGGTTTCAAAAGATAATAAAAAAAATTAATGCCAATAAAATATATGAGAAAATTCTATCTATAATAGAAGTATGTTCCATATCATATGAAATATTTAAAATCTCTAGGTTTTCAAAAGTTAAATCAAAAATAAACCCAAAAACTAATGCCATGATTGAAATAGTTGTAACATATATGATTAAAGAAGTTTTTCCTAACATTTTATAAACAACACTCATAGTAACAGCACTTGTTGCAGGTCCTGCTGTTAAGAAAATAAATGCTGCACCAGCACTCATACCTTGAAGCATAAAAGCAGCTGCTATAGGTAAAGAAGCAGTCGCACAAGTATATAAAGGAATTGCCACTATAAGTATTACAAAGTACGTTAAAACTTCATTTTGAAAAAGAAGATTTGAATACTCTTTTGGAACAAAAGTAGTAAATACAGTACCGAGTAATAATCCAATAAACAAAGCTTTTACCATATCTTCAAATAGTGTTTTATATGCATAAGAAAATACCGCTTTAAATGAAAAGCTTTTTTTTAGAACCTGTAGAGTCACAACATGATGATGAGCTACAACAAGAACTAGATTCTTCTTTTGGTTTATTTACTGAAAAAGAACCATTGTTAGCCATTTGTGCTGTTGAAAAAAACCATTGGATTAGGCTTATTAGGTATCTCTTCTTTTGCTTGTATAAAGTTTTGAATCAAACCAACTGTAATTGCAATAATCACAGAACTAATAATTCTAAATATTGTAAAAAGTAAACCAAAAAAAAGAAAAAGTTGCAAGTATAGAATCAACACCTGTAATTGGTGTAGAAATTAAAAAAAACTTTGAACAGCACCTTTACTAGCTCCCTCTTTTTTCAACCCTTGAGCAATAGGTATTACTGAACAAGAACAAACAGGAAGAGGTATACCAAATATTGTTGCTTTTATAACAGACCCTGTAGAATCTTTTCCCAAGTTTTTTGATACAAAATCATCAGGTATTATCTGTTTTAATACACCTGCAAAAAAATAAACCAACAATAATATATATAGCCATTGCATCTATTAAAAGAAAAAAAAGTTGTTGTAAAAGTTAATTAAAATATCCATTATTCATCCAAAAGTTTTTGAGAGTCTATCTTCTTTTTTTGCTTTTACGCCAAGTTCAATAAACTCTTCACTTCTTCTAAGTAAGTTTCCTTTACCTAAAGTCAGTTTTTTCATTGCTTCATCATAAGATTTTTGTGTTCTATTAATATTAAGTCCAATAGCCTCAATATCACTTACAAAACTTGCAAACTTATCATAAAGGTCAGCCGCTTTTTTTTAGATATTACTAAAGCATTTTCATTTTGATGTTCATATCTCCAAATATTTTCAACTGTTCTAAGCGTTGCAAATAAAGTAGAAGGAGAAACTAACATAATATTATTTTCAAATGCTGTTTTGAATAAATTGTTATCTTCTGAAGCTGCTAGCATGAAAGCACCTTCAATAGGAATAAACATCAATACAAAGTCTAATGTTTTAACAGCGTCAATATTTTCATATGATTTTACACTAAGACCTTTTATATGAGCATAAATAGATTTTATCAACTCTTTTGTAGCAAGTTCTCTTTGAAGATCATCTTGTGACTCTGTATATTTTAAATAGGCTGTTAAAGATACTTTTGAATCTATAACAATATCTTTATTTTGTGGAAGATGTACAATAACATCAGGTCTTAACCTTCTTCCAGACTCATCAGTATATGAACCTTGCGTAGAGTACTCGATACCCTCTCTAAGACCCGTCTGTTCCAAAATTTTAGATAAAATAAGCTCTCCCCCCAATCACCTTGAGTCTTATTTTCACCTTTTAGCGCTTTTGTTAGATTTATAGCATCTTGTGAAATTTGATTATTTAAATCTTTTAGGTTTTTTTTATCTCAGTTAATAAAGATATTCTCTGTTTCGTCTCTTCATTATAAATATCATCAACTCTTTTTCCAAAGCTTTTTAACTGCTCTTTAAAAGGGTTTAGCATTGTTGATAAGTTATCAGATGATTTTTTTTGCATTTTGTTCAAAAAGTTTATTTGCTAAATTCTCAAACTCAATTTTCAATCTATCTTTTGATGTTTCTAGTAATTCTATCTTCTCTTTTAGATTCTCTTCTTTAATTAAAAATTCACTTCTTAATTGTTCTTTTTTATCTTCAAAAGAGTTTCCTAAAGATTCAAGTTTTATTTGATGAGTATTTTGCTCAAAAACTATAGAGTCATTAAATCTCTCTTCTTGAACTAATAATTTATCTTCATAAAATTTTTCTTGTAAAGTTAAATCGTTTTCTAATTTATTTATAGATTCTTCATAGTTATTAATCAAAGACTCATATGAGTCTTTAGTTAATTCAATTTTTTTTCTTCTAAAAGATTAACTTTTTGACGAAGAATTAGCCATAACACTAATCCTCCAACAATAAGGCCAATTAGAAGTGCAACAATTGCTACTAAATTTGTATTATCTATCTGAATCATCGAATACTTTAGCTCTTAAAGCCTCATCGGCATTTTCATGTACATCATATCCCAACTCTTTAAATCTCTCTACTAATGGAGGATGAGAATAATAGAAAAATATATAAATAGGATGAGACAAAGGAAAAGATTTATTTTCATTTGCTAGTTTCAATAAAGCACTTATTAAATCCTCTTTACTTTGCATATTTGATCCAAACTCATCTGCTGCATACTCATTATGTCTACTAATTAATGAAATTAGAGGCATTAAGAAAAATGATAATATTGGAGAAAAAATTAAGAAAAGTGTGATAATTGCATAAGGTTCATTATTTAATCTAAGTCCTAAAAATATCTCTTCACTTAAATTTCCAAAAATAGCAAAGAATATAAACATAACAACACCCATAATACAATATTTTTAAGAATATCGCCATTTTTAAAGTGTCCTAGTTCATGTCCTAAAACTGCTAAAAGCTCATTATGTGTTAATTTTTCAACTAAAGTATCAAATAATACAACTCTTTTTGTACTACCTAAACCACCAAAGTAAGCATTTAAACGATTATCTCTTTTGAAGCATCTACAGAAAAAACTCCTGAACTTTTAAATCCCACTTGATCAAGTAGATTTTCAATTTTTGCCTCTAACTCTTTATCTTTTAAAGATTCAAACTTATCAAACATTTTATCTCTAATAATAGGATAAAGCATGTTTATTAAAATGATTACTGCAAAGATAAATACAAATCCCCCCCAAATCCACCAAGTTTCAAAGCTATTAATTATCCAAGAGATTGCAGCAATAACTGCTGAACCAAATAGTAAAAATAGAACTCCAGTTTTTACAGTATCTTTAATATATAAAGATGGTGTCATATTTGAAAAACCATATTTTTTTATCTAATTTAAAAGTTGAATATAATTCAAATGGTAAGCCTAAAATCCAATTTATAATAATAAATAAATCAATAAAAATCACAGCTTTTAGCCATGTTGAATTCGTAGTTACTACAGAATCTAATAGATTAAGTCCAAAACCTAACCAAAAAATAAAAAGTATAAAACTATAAAAAGATGAAGCAATAGCTACTTTCTCTTTCTCAATTGAATAATTTGCTGCTTCAATATATTTTTCTTGGTCTAAAATAATTGCTTGTAAATTTTTTTGCATTTTTAACAAAACCAATTTGCATAAATGAAGTATAAACAGTAAATAAAAAGTATAAACAATATCCTACAACAAAAACTTCTAACACATTTTTTCCTTTAATATATAAAATTAAGATATATATTTTATCGTTTTAAACTTGTTGTAAATTGAAGATTATAATTAGTTTTGTAGTTTTGAATCTACTTTATGTAAGACAACCCTATTTCTACCTTCTCTTTTAGCTTCATATAAAGCTAAATCAGCTCTATGTAAAATAGTATCTAGGTCTAAATCAGTTGGAAGTAAAAGTGCAACCCCCCCTACACTTACAGTGAATTTTATTTTTTCTTTTTTAGTTGTTCTATAGTCAAGATTTTCAATCTCAAATCTTATATTCTCCGCAGCTTTTAAAGCTCCTCTTTCTGAAGTATTAGGAAGTACAGCGGCAAACTCTTCTCCACCAAGTCGTCCGAATATGTCAGATGTTCTTAATGTCTCTTTTGCTTTTTGTGCCATCATTCTAATTACATCATCACCTACACCATGACCATAGATATCGTTTATCATTTTAAACTTATCAATATCTATCATAAGTACAGCTAAGCTTTTGTTTTCTCTTCTATTGTATTTTATCATTGGAGCAGAAGATTCATAGAAACTTCTTCTGTTATTTACACCAGATAAAGAATCAGTTGTAGCAAGAATCTCAAGTTTTACATTAATATCATTTAATTCTCTAGTTCTTTTTTCAACTGCACTTTCTAAAACTTTTTGATAGTCTTTAAGTCTTCTTTCTTGAGCATTTAATTTAATAGCTTCTAAAATAATTAATTCAAAATCAACTCTATCAAATCTTCTTGGAATCATTTGATATACAGAGGCATTATTTATAATTTTTTCTAATGATTGTACATCAACAACGTCATTAAAAATTATATTTTTTGTATTTGGTGAGTTTCTATGAAGTTCAGTAATAAAACTTTCAGGTTTCATATTTGAAGTATCATTACCTAAAACAGTAATTAAGATTTCATTTCCAGAGATAATATAGTTATAACACCCAATTAAGGCCTGTTCAGCATTTACGTAACTTTCTACAATATAATCTGAATCTACAATTCGTGAAATTTTATTATATAATTCATCTAAAACTTGAACATCATTTTCGATGCATGCGATTACGTACTTAGCCATTTATAAATTTTACCCTCTGAAATAAAAGAAAAATTCTACCTGATATTTAGTTCAACAAAAATTAAATGTATATTAATTTATACTAAAAAAAAGGCTAACAAATTACATTTGTATAATTTTTAATACTATATTAGTATATACAAATTTACTTATTTATAGTTTATCTAATATTTATTTAATCTACCAAATACCATTATTTAAGGTTTCTGTTATATATTATTTAATTATATTTAATTATTCGAAAATTTCATAAATTTCTTCAGGAATTTTTGAAGGTTTGAACTCTTTTAAATAAACTAAAACAATATTTGCAGTAAAAAGTAGTTCATCTCCTCTAAAAATTTCATGAAAAATTGCCAATGAAGTGTTTTTTTTCTTTTAATGACTTTTGATGTAACTTCTAACTCATCTGCAAAAGTAGCAGGCTTTTTGTAATCAGCTTCAACATGTTTTACAACAAAAAAATTCATCTTCACTATGAGGAGATAAACCCTTCTCAAAAAAAGATATTGCTTCTAGCTCTCTCACAAAACTTTAAGTAG
>JDSG01000089.1_pt1 | contig 30652 bp, 50 predicted proteins | sample 199341 | NCBI WGS metagenome assembly JDSG01 (sample SAMN02584197, study PRJNA231836) | bioreactor metagenome | isolation source: continuous culture bioreactor short generation time transfer1 day 52 after... | place: Germany: Bremen | reverse complement strand
ATTAACTTTAATAGAATTAAATTTTTTATAAAAATAGTGTATTATTTAATAAAATTAAATATAAATTCAATAAAATATGCTAAAATTTAATATAATTAAAATATAGGAGATATATATGAAAGTTGGTCTTGTAAAAGAAATTAAAGTACATGAATATAGAGTAGGGTTAACTCCTGATTGTGTGGATGCATATGTAAGAAATGGACATACTGTTTATGTTGAAAAAGACGCAGGAGTTGGAGCAGGTTTTGAAAATTGCGAATATGAGAAAGTTGGTGGAATTATTGTAGCAGATAAGAAAAAGCTTTTTGATGATAGTGATATGATTGTAAAAGTTAAAGAGCCATTACCCCCCCAAGAGTATGATTTTTTTTCATGAAGGACAAATTTTATATACATACTTGCATATAGCAGCAGATAAACCACAAGCCCAAGCTTTATTAGCTAAAAAAGTAAAAGCAGTCGCTTATGAGACAATTACTTCACCAGAAGGCGGATTACCTTGTTTAACTCCTATGAGTGAAATTGCAGGAAGACTAGCAACACAAGAGGGGGGGGCAAAATATCTTGAAAAGCCATTTGGTGGTAGAGGTGTTTTATTAGGTGGAGTTCCTGGTGTAAAAAGAGGAAACGTAGTAATTATTGGTGGTGGAATTGTTGGATTAAATGCTTGTAAAATGGCAGTTGGGTTAGGTGCAAATGTAACAGTACTTGATATTTCGGCTTCTAGATTAGCTTTTTATGATGATTTATTTGATTCAAGAGTTACAACATTATTTTCTAATAGAACTAATTTAATTAAATGTATAAAAGAAGCAGATTTAGTGATTGGTGCAGTTTTAATTCCTGGTGCAGCAGCTCCAAAACTTATCTCTAAAGAAGATTTAAAACTTATGAAGAAAAATTCTGTAATAGTTGATGTTGCAATTGACCAAGGTGGTTGTTTTGAAACTTCAAAAGCTACATATCATGATAACCCTACATTTGTAGTAAATGATGTACTTCATTATTGTGTTGCGAATATGCCTGGTGCTGTTTCATTAACTTCAACATTGGCTTTAACTGCAACTACATTAAGACATGGATTAAATATTGCAAATAAAGGTTTAGAAAAAGCATTAGCAGATGATAAACATTTATTAAATGGACTTAATACTTATGATGGTAAATTAACTAATGAAGCAGTTGCTATTAGTTTAGACATTCCATTTGAACCTGTAGCGTTCAACTAATAATTAAAAAGTCAATAATTAATTTTATTGGCTTTTTAACATTCAACATAATGAACAGCTAATCCACCTTTTGAAGTCTCTTTATATTTATTTTGCATATCTTTCCCTGTATCGTACATTGTTTTAATAACTGAATCAAGTGAAACATAATGTTTCCCATCTTCATTTAAAGCCATACGCGCTGCGTTAACAGCTTTCATAGCTGCCATTGCATTTCTTTCTATGCATGGAATTTGGACTAATCCTCCAATTGGGTCACAAGTAAGTCCTAGGTTATGCTCCATACCTATTTCCGCCGCATTCTCTATTTGATCAATTGTAGCTCCTAAAAATTCGGCCATTCCTGCTGCAGCCATAGAGCAAGCTACTCCTACTTCTCCTTGACAGCCTACATCTGCACCAGATATTGAAGCATTTCTTTGGTATAAAAGGCCAATTGCTCCAGCTGTTAATAAAAAGTTTATTACAATGTGTTCTTTATTTTCTTTTTTTACTAAAAAGTTAACTATATAGTGTAGAACTGCTGGGATAATTCCTGCTGCTCCATTTGTAGGAGCTGTGACAACTCTTTTTCCACTTGCATTTTCCTCATTTACTGCAAGTGCATATAGATTAATCCAATCAACAAAAGCTAAAGGATCAATAGTACGTGTATTTTTTTAGTTTCTCGTGTATTTTAAATGCTCGTTTAGGAACTTTTAATCCTCCGGGAAGAATACCATCTGAGTTAAGTCCATTATCTACACAAGTTTGCATTACTTGCCATATCTCCAAAAGAGACTCGTTTATTTCTTTTTCTGTTTTATAAACTTTTTCATTTTCTAAAATTAGCTCTGCAATTGTAAGTTTGTTTTTTCTACATTTTTCTAATAATTCTTTTGCATTAGAAAAATCATATGGAAGTGGTTTATGATTCTTTTTTTTCTTTAAGTTAATTTCATCTTCACTTATAACTTCTCCACCACCAATAGAGTAATAGGTTTTTGAAAATAGTTCACTATCTTCATTATATATAGCAAGTTTTATTCCATTTGGGTGATAAGGAAGATACTTTTTTTTGATGAAGAATTAAATCATTTTTTTTATAGAAAAATCAATAGTTTTTTTCATTTAATAGTTTTATTGAAGAAGTTTTTTTTAATATTTTCTATAGTTTCTTCTATATTATCAGTATTCACTGTTTTTGGAAGATTTCCTAATAATCCTAAAATTATCGCAATATCACTTTGGTGACCAATTCCGGTTGAACCTAAAGAACCATATAATTCTATTTTTATTCTTGTAGTATTTTGAAAATAGTCTAACTCTTTTACTAATGTACAAAAGTTTTTAGCAATAATCATTGGACCAACTGTATGGGAGCTTGATGGACCAATACCTATTTTAAAAAGATTAAGAATACTCATTTTGAAACCTTAAAATTGATAATGTTAATAATTAGTATATTAACAATATAAAGTGTGTAAAAAGTTGGTATTTAGCAAATACCTAAAATTAGATATTTGCTAATAAAAAAAATTAAACTATCAATGGTCTAAAATTTGTTCTAAGAATAATTTTAATCTATCAGATTGAGGATTATCAAAGAATTCATGTGGAGTATTTTCTTCCACAATTTGTCCTGCGTCCATAAAAATAACTCTATCAGCAACTTTTTTTTGCAAATCCCATTTCATGAGTTACACAAACCATAGTAATTCCATCATCTGCAAGTTCTGTCATTACATCAAGAACTTCTCCAATCATTTCTGGATCTAGTGCTGCTGTTGGTTCATCAAATAACATAATTTCAGGATTTGAACATAAACATCTAGCAATTGCAACTCTTTGTTGCTGTCCACCAGATAGTTGATTTGGGTATTTATCTGCTTGGTCTGCAATTTTTACTCTTTCTAAGAAATGCATTGCAGTTTCAATTGCTTCTCGCCTAGGTTTTTTAGAAACCCAAGTAGGAGCTAAGATAAGATTTTCAAGAATTGAAAGATGTGGAAAAAGATTAAAGTGCTGGAATACCATACCAACATGTGTTCTAATCTCTCTAATTCTTTTTACATCTTCTGTAAGTTCTAAACCACTTACTATTATTTGACCTTCTTGAAAAGGTTCAAGTCTATTCATGCATCTAATAGTTGTAGATTTTCCAGAACCAGAAGGACCACAAATAACAACTCTTTCACCTTTTTTTTACTTTTAAGTTAACATCTTTTAGTACATGAAAATCACCATACCACTTGTTAACATTGTTCATTTCAATCATATATTCTAATTCGCTCATAATTTTTCCTATATCTCTTATTATTTATGGTCTGTGTTAAATCTATCTTCAACTGCTTTTGCATATTTTGACATACTAAAACAAATTACCCAGTAAATCATTGTTACAAAAACATAACCCTCTGTTTCAAATCCAAGCCATTGCGTATCACTATTTGTAAGTGTAACCATTGCTAAAATATCAAATAATCCAATAATTAAAATAAGTGTTGTATCTTTAAATAAAGAAATAAATGATCCAACAATATTTGGGATTGAAATTTTAAGTGCTTGTGGCAGAATAATTAATCCCATTGTTTGCCAATATGATAGTGCCATAGAATCAGCTGCTTCATATTGTCCTTTAGGAATAGCCTGTAATCCACCTCTTACAACTTCTGCAATATATGCCGCTTGAAATAAAGTAATACCTATTAAGGCTCTTAATAACTTATCAAAATCCATATTTTCAGGGAAAAATAGTGGTAAAATTACAGATGACATAAATAGAAGGGTAATTAAAGGAACCCCCCCTCTAATAAATTCAATATACATCACAGATATTGTTTTAATAATTGGCATATTTGATTGACGTCCTAGTGCAAATAAAATTCCAATAGGAAAAGATGCAACAATACCAACAGATGCAACAATAACAGTAAGAAGTAATCCTCCCCCCCATTTATCTGTTTCAACATGTTCAAGTCCAAAACCACCTGCTATTAATATATAAGTTATAATAGGTAATGAAGTTACAATAAATATTCTTATTTTCGTATTGTTAAAATATTTAAATAAAAAAATATATAGTGTAAAAATAGCTAATGCTAAGTTTGGTCTCCAGTATAGTTCTTCTGGATAGAAACCATAAATAAACTGATTGAATTTTTCAAAAATAAAAATCCATCTGGCACCATTTTTTGTTATCTCTTCTTTTGTTCCACTCCAAGTGGCATCAAAAATCATCCAATCTAATAATGGAGGAATAGTTACATATAAAAGATAAAAAGATGCAAAGGTTAAAACTGTACTAATTATTGAAGAGAAAAAGTTTTCTTTTATCCAATGAATAGGACCTTTTGTACCCAAAGGAGCTGGTTTAGCTTCTATTTTTTTTCATAAATTGCCATTTTATCGCTCCTTTATCTGCATTTTTGCATTTAAATAATTCATTAACATTGAAATTATGATACTTAATGTTAAATAAACAGCCATTGTCATTAGTATAATTTCAATAGCTTGTCCTACTTGATTTAATGATGTGCCAGAGAATATCGTTACAAGTTCAGGATAACCAATTGCTGTTGCTAAAGAGGAGTTCTTAACTAAGTTAAGATATTGATTAATAACAGGGGGGGGATAATTACTCTAAGTGCTTGAGGAAGAACAACTTTTTTTTAATATTATATGATCTTTTAATCCTAGAGCATGTGCTGCTTCTTTTTGTCCCTTTGGAACAGCTTCGATACCAGCTCTAACAGCTTCAGCTATATAAGTAGCAGTATAAATACTAAGGGCAAAAGCAAGTGCAAGTAATTCGGGAATAAGAGTCCATCCACCTTTAAAGTTAAACCCTCTAAGTTCTGCAAATTCCAAAGTTGCAGGTGTCCCACTTACAAAGAATATTAAAATAGGAGCTGAAATTAAGATTCCTAAAGATACCCAAAAAAATAGGAAATTCCACTCCGGTTTCATCATGTCTTTTATTTGCCCATTTTGTTAAAAATATTACTGCAACAATTGCCAAAATAAATGCAATAATAACAGCAGTAAAACCACTTTCTAAAATAGGTTTTGGAATATAAAGACCACGATTATTAAAGAAAATAGAATCAAAAAAGGAGATACTTTGCCTAGGGCTAGGAAGTGAGGCTAATACAACATTGTACCAAAAGAGAATTTGTAATAAAATTGGAATATTTCTAAAAGTTTCTACATAAATCATAGATAACTTTGCAACCATAAAGTTTTTTGAAAGTCTTCCAATACCAATTAAAAGGCCAATTATTGTTGCAAATATAATTCCAATTACAGAAACTAAAATGGTATTTAGTAATCCAACAATAAAAACTTTTCCATGTGAATCCGATTCATCATATGCAATTAAAGATTGCAAAATTCCAAATCCAGCTTCGCTACTTAAGAAATCAAATCCTGTATTAATCCCACGTTTTTCGATATTTATAAACATATTATTTAAAACAAAATATGTTACAAAAAATATTAGTATTAATGCTAATATTTGGTAGATAATTGCTCTATTATCAGGGTTGTTATAAAAGGCAACCTCGGCTTGACGAGCTTTTTTTTATGCTTTTTCATTTTTTTTACCTTGTCATTAAAAAAAGGGGGGGAAAATTTAATTTCCCCCCCTTTCTATTAAATAAATGTAGTATTACAATACTTTATTATCTAATAGGAGCTCCATATTGAAGTCCGCCATCTTTCCAAAGTTTATTTAAACCTCTATCGATTTTAAGTGGAGAACCTTTACCAACATTTCTATCAAATGACTCACCATAGTTTCCAACATTTTTAATAATATTATATGCCCATTTGCATCTAAACCTAAGTTTTTACCTGCCTCTCCTGAAACACCTAATAATCTTTTTATTCCAGGATTTTTGCTTTTTAACATAGAATCAACATTTGCTTGTGTAACACCCATTTCTTCTGCATTTAATGAAGCAATGTGAGTCCATTTTACAATATTAAACCATTTGTCATCGCCTTGTCTTACTACTGGCCCTAATGGTTCTTTAGAAATAATTTCAGGAAGTACCATTACAGAATTAGGATCTTTTACTTTTAATACTAAACCATATAATTGAGAAGCATCAGAAGTTACAAGGTCACATCTTCCAGATTTGAATCCTTCAATTGTTTGTCCTGATGTATCATAAGTAATTGGCTTATAAGTCATTTTATTAGCTTTAAAGTAATCAGTTAAATTAAGTTCTGTAGTAGTACCTGCTTGAATACAAACAGTAGCACCATCAAGTTCTAATGCAGATTTTACACCAATATTTTTAGATACTAAAAAACCTTGACCGTCATAATAGTTCACTCCTGCAAAGTTTAAACCTAAAGAAGTATCTCTTGTATTTGTCCAAGTAGTTGATCTTGAAAGTAAGTCGATTTCACCACTTTGAAGTGCAGTAAATCTCTCTTTTGCAGTTAAAGGAACATATTTAACTTTAGATGCATCTCCAAAGACAGCAGAAGCAACAGCTCTACACATATCTACATCAAGACCTTTCCATGTTCCATTAGAATCTGTAGCAGAGAAACCTGCAATACCTGTAGAAACACCACAACTTAATATACCTTTTTTCTTAACAGAGTCTAGAGTATCAGCAGTTGAAATAGTTGTTGCTAAAGCTAATGCAGCAACACTTAAAGAGGCAGTTTTTAAAATCTTCATGTTCAATCCTTTTTTTTGTTTTCTCAAACTAATTGTATATATGATATATAGCAATTACATAGCAATTATAATTTTAAGGATTAAAAGAAGAAATAAAAAGCTAATATTTGCATAATTTATATGCAATTTAAGGGTATTGTAGAAAAAAAAGTAAAAAAAATTAAAAATTTTTTTTACTTTTTATATATTATTTATTTAATGTAACTGGAACATATTTGATACATCTAGCAGAGAAGAATTTTCTTGAATAATTTGGTGAACTAAACATATGCTCATTTAGACTCCATTCATTTGATTTTTCTATAGTTACACTCTGTGCAACTTTTCTTACCGTTCTACTTTCACATACAACTTTCCCACCATTATTAAAAGTTGTTTCAACATTAGAGATTCTAGTACTTGTTACATAAAAGTGCATACCAATGAAAATTGCCATAAATAAACCAATAACAGGAAGTCCTTTTTTTATAACTTCCTTTTGGCATAAAAGGTCTTGTTGATACAAATAGTGTAATAAGTAAAGCAAAGATACCAATTCCAATATATCCTGCTTCTAGTTTAAAAAAATAGTTCCATTTTAGTTATTCCTTCTATAAATATTTATTTTCCCACTCTTTAAATTCATCACAAAAGTATTTAACTCTAACTTTTTTTAAATTCTCTTGATGAATAAAGTGGCATATTTGATTTATACTCAATTTCTTTCGCAATATTATCTATTACTTCTTGAGTATCTTCTTTTGTTTTTCCATGAATCATTGTAAATAAATTGTAGTTCCATGTTGGATACTTAGGTCTTAAATAACAATGTGAAACGGCAGAAAATGAAGCAGCAATATTACCTATTTCTTCACCTTTTGTGCCTTCTTCAATATCCCATACAACCATGGCATTTGCACCAAATCCAGCTTTCCTATGATTTAAAATACATGCAAATCTTCTCATAATCCCTGCTTCTTGGAATTGTTTTAATACATCAAAAAACTCTTCATATGAAATATTTAATCTCTCTATAATATCTTTAAAAGGTTCAGAAACTATATCAATATCATTTTGTGCCTCTTTAATAATATTATAATGATATTCAGTTAAGTCCATCTTTTTAAAATCTTTTTTTCGCTATTTTCTCTTTTTTTCTCTTGTTTATTTGTTGTATCAAGCTTAACAGAAATTTTAAATAGTTTTAAAGTTGGTAATATAATGTAATCTTTTGCATTTGTTAATTTTGCTAATGTAGCAACTGTATCTTCTAAGTTTGATTTAGAATTTGGTGCAATTGCTAACGTAAACCAAATATTGTATGAATGATTTCTTTCATAGTTATGTGAAATTCCTGGGTGTGAATTTAAAAGTTCTACTGCACAATCAATATCTTTTTCATTAATTTCAAAAGCAACAAGTGAAGATTTATACCCTAGTTTTTTTGTATCAAATATTGCTGAAGTTTGTCTAATAATCTTATTATTTTTCTCTTCTTTTAATATTTCTAATACATTTTCTTCTGTTGTATTTAATTCTTTAGCAATTTGTTCAAAAGGTTTTTTTGTAAGTGGAAAATTTTTTTGTACTCTATATAATATTTCATCTTTCATATTTATAATCCTAAGTTAGTTTGAAAAAGTATATCAGCAATTTCTTGCCCATACATTGACCTGAAACAATTTTTATAAAATTTATATAGTTTAATTTAATTGATTTGAGTTAAGGTTCAAGTATTTTAATTTGGATAAAATGTGATAAAAATTTTTATAGGGATAGTCTATGTCATATTTTCCTGCTTTTTTTGAAATTTGATAATAAGAAAATATTGATAGTTGGTGGTGGGAATATCGCTTGTGAGAAGTTAGAACATTTACTTGACTTTACAAATAATATTATATTAATAGCTCAAAATTTTAATGATGATATCTCATCTTTAATCAAACAAAACTCTTTGTCTTTCTATAAAAAGAAGTATGAAGAAGGTGATTTAAAAGGTTTTGATATTGTTATTGCAGCAGTAGATGATTTTAAGATTCAAGAATTAATTTATAAAGAATCTCGAACTCAAGTATGTTTATGTAACTGTGTAGATTTACCTAAGTATTGTGATTTTATATTTCCATCATATATAAAAAAAGGTGATTTGACAATTGCAATTTCAACATCAGGTTCATCTCCTGCAATGGCCAAACAATTAAGAATATGGTTGAGTAAGATAATTCCTGACTCTATAATTGATTTTCTTATACAAATGAAAGAGTATAGACAAACAATGCCTAAAGGAAAAGAGAGAATGCAATTTTTAGATAAAAAAGCACAAGAGTATATTTCAACTTTGAAGGAAGAAAAATGAAAACAAAAAATTTATTGATAGTAGCCTTTTTCATAATATTTATGTTTTTAGGATTGCAGGCATTAAAACAAGGAATGCCTTCAGATAAAAATGAACGTGTGTATACAATACTACAAAAACATATGCCTTATGTTGTAGAAAAAAGAGCAGGGGGGGGATTTTCTATTAAAAGTAAAATTACTGGTGTAAAAGAGAAACCGCCTGCAAAAGATATCTTTTTAAGATTAGAGCAGTTAGAGCAACAATGGGGGGGTAAAGAGTTTTTAAAACTTGATAAAAATATTTTAATTGTTTTAGATCAGAATAAAAAAGAAGTAACAAAAATCTTCTTAGAAACTGAAGATGAAAAGAAATGGGTTAAAGAGTATTTTCAAATAAAATAGATTTATATTAATATTATTCGATATTTATGATATGATTTAAACTTAACTTAGGTCAAGATTATTTGACTTTAATTTTATTATAATTCCGAATAAATTATAAGATATAAATATTTTTTAGTTAGAGGAGAAGAAGATGAAAGTTAAATTGAAAGATATATTTTTATTTAAAGACTTATGTGATGATACTATTTCAAGAATAGAAGAGATAACATCACTTGAAAAATTATCAAAAGATAATGTATTGTTTTACGAGGGTGACGATTCAAAATATCTTTTTTTTACTTTCAAAAGGAATAATAAAACTATATAAGACTGCTTCAAATGATAAAGAGGTAGTATTAAAGTATTTTCATCAAAATGAACTAATAGCTGAAGTTGCAAATTTTGAAAGAATTCCTTATCCAGCAACAGCTCAATGTTTTACAGATTGTGAAATACTTAAAATCGATTTTGAAAAGTTAAAAGATATTATTTACTCAGACCCAGAGTTATCATTTGTTATTCAAACATCATTAATCAAAAAAATTAGAAACCTAGAGAAACTTGTATCTTTACATGTAGTTTTAGATTCAAAAGAGAGAATTGCAAAATATTTATATGATCATAGTGAAGATTTTTTTTAATACAAAAAAATATAATAATTGCTGAAATATTAAATATTTCACCAGAAACATTATCAAGAGTTCTAAGAGTATTTAAAAATGAGGGACTAATTGATAGTAAAAATAAAACTATAAATAAAGAGAAATTAGAACTGTTTTTTAACTAAGAGTTAAGTGGTTATTTAAACCACTTAATTTGTTCTCTTAATTTAACTACTTCTCCCACAACAATAATTGCAGGTGTCGGTAATCCTTTTGAATCTTTTACAATATTTTCAAGTGTAGATACAACAACTTGTTGTTCAGGTGTTGAACCTTTTGAGATTACAGCACATGGATAATCTCTTGCTTTTCCTAATTTCATAAGTTTATTTGTAATCATTTTTATATTATGGAATCCCATTAAGAATACAATAGTTTCATCATTTAAAAATGTTTGCCATTCTATTTGAGAGATTCTTTTATTTGGTGTTTCATGTCCTGTTACAACTCTAAATGATGTGGTAATTCCTCTATGAGTTACAGGTATTCCTGCATATGCTGGAACTGAAACTGATGATGTGATACCTGGAATGATTTCAAATTTAATATCTCTTTCGTAAAGATAAATAGCTTCTTCTCCTCCACGTCCAAATACAAATGGATCTCCACCTTTAAGTCTTACTACATTTTCATATTTTAATGCAGCTTGATAGATAATCTCATTTATTTCATCTTGAGGAACAGAGTGTTTCCCATCTTGTTTACCTACATAAATCATTTCACAATCAGCTTTAGCCATCTCTAAAATTTCTGGATTAGCTAATCTATCATAAATTAGTACGTCTGCTTCTTTTACTACTCTTGCAGCTTTTAAAGTCATTAATTCAATATCACCAGGTCCAGCACCTGTTAAATATACTTTTGCCATATCTATTTCCCATCCTCATATATAAATATTCCTGAAGGTTTTTTTAATATCTAAAATTTCTTTATCTAAAACCCATTTATCTGTATTAATTACAGCTACTTTATTTGTGTCATTTACTGAAACATATAGTTTTGGTGAATTGTTTGACCATCTTACATGTAAAACTTTCCCATCAAAAGTAAATGTTTTAATAATTTTTAATGTCTTAGTATCAATAATCTCAATTGTAGGAAAATCTTTTCCTGAGTAAGTAACTGCTAAAAAAATCTTTTTTAGGACTTAAACTCGTAAACACAGGTAAACCTTGTGTCTCAATATTTCTTAAAAATTCAAAATTATTATCATATACTAAAACTTTACTATCTCCAACTGCTGGAACAAATACTTTATCTCCACCAATTGACCAAAATCCAAAGTGAGGAACTTTTAATACCATTTTTCTATTTTCATCTAAAAAGATCTTCACTTTTTTATATTCCATTGTATTTAAATCAACAACTCCAAAATGTTTTGAAGTAAAAAAAACCTGCTATATATTTTTCATCTTTTATCATTGCATCAAATGGAAGCTCACCAACATTTTTAAATTCTTTAAAAACTTGAAAATCAGGTTTGATTTCCCTTCCGTCATATCTTTATAAACTGAAATTGTGTCATTATCCATTTGAGAAAAAATCAAATAATTTTTATAAATTTTAATACCAACATTTTTTTTGAGCCAGTTTTGATTTTTTTTGATTGGGTTTAAATCTCTATCTAAGATATCAACACTTTGATCATCATAATTTGCAACAGCTACGTACTTTTTCCCAATTACAAAACCAATTGCTGATTTTGAAGTCTTATATTCGTTTGAAATTTTTTTCTGTTATAGGGTCAAATTTAATTACATACCCATCTCTTGAAATAACATATCCATCTTTACCACCAAATTTAACTACACCGTGATTCATATTTCTCATATTCATGATTCTTGAATTTTTGGCATCATTTTCAATTGTTGCAAGTGACGAATCTTCTCTTTCAACAATAAATATTTTTTTCTTTTGCATATACAGTACTAATTGTAATTGCAGCAGCTAAAGCTATTTTAAATAGTTTCATTTTAATTATCTCCTAATTTCTTCTTCTGTTAAATAACATGACGGATCTTCTTCCCATAAATCACCTGTAATTGCATATGCTCTTGATCTTGAACCACCATTACAAATATCAATATAATCACATGATGAACATTTCCCTTTTATCTCTCTTGGATGTTGTCTTAGATTATTTAAAAGTTCATTTTCAGTTGAAGTCCAAATTTCATCAAATGGTGTCTCCAAATAGTTTCCAACTGTAAATGGGAAAAATGGGTCTGGTTTTACATTCCCTGCCCAATCCATATTTCCAAGTCTATTACCTGCTGAGTTTCCTCCCCCCCAAGATTTTAGCTTCTTTTCTAATATTTCTACCTTTTTGGGATACTCTTCTTTAAATCTATTTAGAAGTAAAATAGCATCCATTTCCATATTACCTGTAACTATATCAATATTACTATCATTTTTATAATATTCAAACGCTTTGTTGATTATAAAATCAACATATTCTCTTCTTTGTTCTTTTGATATATCAATATTTAGATTATCTTCCCCCCCACGTCCAGAATAAACTAGATGTGAGATATATAATTTATTTACATTTAATTCTTCACAAAGTTCAAACATTTTATAAAAACTATCTTGAGTCTCTTTTGTGATTGTAAATCTAATCCCTGCATTTCCACCATGATTTTGGATAAGTTTTATTGCGTCAATAGATTTCTTGTAAGCACCTTTTTGACCCCCCCTAAAGTAGTCATGTACTTCTTCTATTCCATCGATTGAAATTCCTATGTAATTAAAAGTTTCAATAATTTTATTAACATTATGTTCTTTTATATACATACCATTTGTTGAAAGATATGTCATGATTCCATTATCTTTCATACACTGAGCAATATCAAAAATATCTGGTCTTAATAATGGCTCTCCACCTGAAAAGATTACAAAATTTACCCCCCCACCTTTTTTTAAGTTTTGATATAGTCTGTTCTATCTCTTCAAAAGTTAGTGTATCCTTTTGATTTACATCTGCTTTACTATAGCAGTGATGACAAAGTAAGTTACACCTATTTGTAAAATTCCAAATCATAATTGAACCGTTTAAAGTTCTTGATTTTTCATTTTCTAAAGTTGATTTTATTAAATTTGAGAGTCTGAACATATTATTTTGCCTCTTTTGATTTGTAAGAGAGTATAAAATTTGTTATTGCATCTAACTCTGTTTGTGATAATTCTTCTTTAAAACTTGGCATAACTGATCTTTTGTGACCTAATTGTTTATATGTTGATTTTGGAGCTATTATATGACCTTGAATCTCACCTACTGTTCTTTTATTTGCAATCTCTTCAAAAGAGGGACCAAATGCAACAGAAGTTTGATGGTGACAACCCCCCCAACAATATTGCTTAAATACTTTTTCTCCTGTAGTTTCTTGTGCGAAACTAAAGGTTGTAGAAAGAATTAGTACAAGTGTTAATTTCTTATTAAAACACATATTGTACTCCTTTATTTTATGAGTGAATAATGGTAACATAATCAAAAAATCATTTAATTGATTCTCATCAATTAAATATTTATATATTAGGATAAAATTATACAACAATATTTAGAATAAGATTATGTAAAATCTAACTTTGGATATTAAAAAAATAAAATAAAATCTAATAATAAAATTTTACTTTATAAAAATAGTTTAAATTAGTAAAATAAGTATAGGAAATAATATGGAAATTGTTATGACTTTAGTCTTCTCTTCAGTACTTTTAGTATTTATGATTTATCCAGCAATGAAAATAGTGGAGTTTTTAGAGACGAAAATGGAAATCTCAAATAAAATGTATGATGCTTTAACTGTTATCTTAACAGTTGTATTATCATTAATTGTAGGAGCTGGATTATATTATTTATAATCCAACTACAAAACTATCTTTTTATAACTGCTTCTTTTTTTAATTTATCAATTTTTGAATTAACTGTAGATTGAAATTTCTGCATTTTAACTTTATTTTCAATTACTGGCTTAATTGTTTCTAATTTTACTGTATAAGCAGGTTGTTTAGCATCTACAAAAACAATATGATATCCATATTTAGTTTGAACAGGTTTTTTTTGAATAACTATTTTCTTCTAAACTCTTTGCTTCATTCCAAAATGATTCAAGCATAGCACCTTTTGCAAACCAACCCAAATCACCACCTTTAGAAGCTGAAGGGCCTATAGAGTGCTCTTTTGCAAGTTTAATAAACTCTTTTTGTGTATCACTTTTTGTTTTATCAAGTTTTTTTGATTAAATCAAAAGCTTGTTCTTCTTTTTCTACAACAATATGCCTTGCTTTAACTTGCTCTTTCTTATCAAATTCAGATTTATTTTTATTATAATAATCTTCAATCTCTTTTTCTGTAACTTTTAGGTCTTGAAAAATTTTTTTTCATCCACATTTCAACAAGCATTTTACTTTCGAATGCATTAAATGCAGCAATATATGCAGGGTCATTTTTAATACCTTCTTTTTTTTGCATTTTGTTGTAAAATTTTGTTTTCTATAGTTTGATTAATAAGAAGTTTTCTTTGTTCTTCTGGTAATTCAGAAAAAGCTCTTTTCTCTTTAAAAGCACTTAACATCATATTTATATCATTGATTGTAACCTTCTCACCATTTACTGTTGCAAAAACTTTTTGTGCATGAATTTGTGTGGTTAATCCTAATAAAACTAAAACTGTTAATAATAACTTCATTATTTATTTCCTTTCGCTTTTAAAAAGTCATCTAAACTTTGCTTTTCATATGCATTTAATTTAACATTTTCACAAGGTAATTTATTATCACATTTTTCTTTAAAAATATCCCATCCAAATAGTCTTGGATAAAACTCTCTATTTTTATTTATAAAGTTATATTTTCCAACAGGAATATTTGCAGGATATGAAGCTAACTCTTTAAAAGTTTTTGTATCTAAAACTACAATTGCTCCATCTTTTTCATAAATACTTAAATATGTATATTTACCATCACCACTATATTCTGTATGAATATATTGTTGACCCTTTCTTGGAACCATCTTTTTAATAGAATAATCATCTTTATTAATTAAAACTAACTCATCACTTCCATTATCTGCCCAAAGATAAGGAGTAAATGGATGTGTTTTAACAAAGAATCCGTCTCCACCAATGTTAACTTGTTTTTCAAACTTCCAGTCATACATTTTCCAAACAGTTACATATGGTTTTTTTTAATATGTGGAGTTCCAAAATAGAAATTTCCATTATTATACCAATATGTTGCAGAGAATAGATGTGGCATCCCTTCCATTTTATGTTCAAATACATTTTCAAAGTTTTTTTTAAATCATAAACACTTAAAACTTTTCCACGTCTTGCAGTACCAATTAAATAATCTTCAAATGGATCAATAAAGAAGTCTTCAATAGGTTCTTTTATTTTTGTATAAGTAATATCAAATGTTTTTGTATCAACTTTTGCCATCAATGGCTTATTTCTAAATGTAAAAATAGCTTCATCTTTTGAATAAAATTCATATAATGCAGATACTTTTCCATCTACAGGAGTGATTTTTTTAGGACTCATAGTCATTGAATCAAATACAACCATTTGCTCTGGTAATAAACAAGTAGCAAAAACATTTTTACCATCTCTACTTAAAGAAACATTTCTAAGATTGATACAAGCTCTAACTTTGTTCATTCTTTGTCCAGTTTTAAGAGAGTATCTTTGAATCCAACCATCTCTTGTAGGAACATAAATATTTTCACCATCCATAGTGTATTTAATACCACCATGAACATTATCTAAGTAAAATTTACTTAAGATTCTAGTATCTTCCATAACCCAAACTTTATCGCCATCTCTTTCAACTACTGGTAATACTTGTTCTATATCTTTAATATCTAAAGGTTTTACAGGATCGTTAAAAGATGTAATAGAATTATTAATCTCTTTATCTCCCCCCCAAACTATTTTTTCTTTAATTGGAGATTTTATATATCTTGCAATTCTATTAAGTTCGTATGGTGTTAAAAACTCGTATTTAGGCATAAGAGTTTGAGGAAAACCATTTTTAATCTTAGCAGCTAAATCTTTCTCTTTATATTTTCTTAAAAACTTTGGAATAAGTGGTGGTCCATCAAGTCCAATTCTTTTTTTGTGATGACAATCAGCACAATACTGATTATATAGTTCTTTTCCAACTTCTTTTTTTTAGGTAATGCTTCAACCATATGTCCTGCTGCGCCATCAACTGCATTTGCATTACATAAAAAAAGAGTTACTAAAAAAAGATTTAATTAGGATTTTTGTTTTCATAAGATAATCCTTGTGAATAAAATAAATTTTTTGAAGAAGTATAATACCAAGCCAAAGCTTGGCTTGGTATTAAAAGATAATTAGTACGTATCTGTCATTGTGTTAGTTACGTTAAATTTACCTGTAGGAGTAATTAATCTCTTATCATCAATTACTGATTTTAATTTTAAAGTTTTTGAATCAAAAACTAAGATTGGAGAAGCTTTAAGCTTGTTACCCCCCCAGATTGATGTCCAAACTTCAGAACCATCAGCATTGAATTCAAAGTGAACTGGTCCTCTAGATTTAACTTCTTTACCATCAGCAGTAAATGCAGACTCTAAGTACTTAGCAGGGATTGGTAAAGTTTTAACAACCTCTAAAGTCTCTTTGTCAATTACATAAATTTGTGTTTGTAATTTTCTGTCTGGATTAACTGGTCTATCAGCAAAGATATATGGTGAATTTGGGTGACCTTTAATAAATAGGTTACCTCCACCTTTACCTGGTAATGCAATTTTCTTAACAACTTTCCAAGCATTTTTAGCGTGGTTAACTGGGTCTGTACCAATGAATACGATATCATTAGATCCAATGTGTCCTGTTCCCCCCCATATTGGTCCAAACTGTTTAGAGTCAACGTTTACACCTCTACCTGGGTGAGGCTTGTTACCTTGTGAAGGAATATTAGCAACTAATTTACCCTCTTTAGTATCAATTACAGAAATGATGTTTCTTGCATTTGCAGCAGTCATGAAATATCTTTTAGATAAATCCCATCCACCATCGTGTAAGTATCTTTCAGCGTCAACCATAGTAATTTTTGGATTATCAACATCAGAATAGTCGTATAACCATACTTGACCAGTCTCTTTAACGTTAATTACCCACTCAGGTCTATCGTGTGATGCAATGATTGCAGCAACTCTAGCTTCTCTTGTGAACTCTTGAGTATCATAAGTATAACTTGCAGTTGAAACAATTTTTAAAGGTGCTAATGTATCAGCATCTAAAGTAACAATTGATGGTGGCCAATAACAACCAACTACTGCATACTTATCTTTATAGTCTTCATGTTTAGAAGTATCGATTGCTCTAGCATCGTTACAAGTTCTAATCTCAGCAACGTTTTTAGGAACTTTCATCCATAAATCAATAACTGAAGCTTTACCATCTCTACCAATTACATACATGTATCTACCAGAAGCACCTGTTCTAGTAATGTGTGTAGCGAATCCAGATGGAACAACAGAAACTACATCTTTAGTAACACCATCAACGATAGCAATTTGTCCAACATCTCTTAAGATAACTGCAAAGTAATCTTTCCAGTTTTTACCTTCAGGAGCTTTTGGTCTCTCAGCTACAGGAACAAGCACTTTATGAGATGCTTTCATATCTGCAATAGATTTTTCAGGTGGGTTTGGAGCTTTAACCTGAATATATTTAGCCATTAACTCAGTCTCTTCTGCAGTTAACTCACCAGTTTTACCCCCCCAACCTGGCATTCCACCTGGCGTACCATTGTTAATGATATATTTTAAAGTTTCAGTACCCATAGATTTAGATTTCTCAGCTTCTAAACTAGGTCCTAATGCACCTTTTCTAAGCATACCATGACAACCAGCACATCTATCAAAATATACTTGAGTTGCTTTTTTTCATTTCTGCGTCAGTTAACTTGATTTCACCTGCAGTTGCAGATGCTACCATTCCTAAACAAGCAATAGTTGCTAAACTTAATACTTTTGTCAATTTCATATTTCTCTTCTCCTTGATATAAAATCTACACTAAATGCCAAATTATTAATCTTGCGTAAAATTCTCGTTAATATTTGGCGAGTTTTACGAACTTTTTTTGAGGGGGGGGAATTGTTCAATCCCCCCCCGCAAAAATTCTTAACTTTCTTCTTCTAATCTCTTTTTTTTCTTGTTTGTAAATCCAAAACATTGGAAGTACAATTATTGTATGAAGAAAAAGTGTTAATGTTAATGGACCTTGGTTTAATGTTGCAAAAAAACTAGGTACCAGATCTGTCATTGGTTCAAACATTTTATTCTCCTTATCTCACGTGTCTTGGACTTTTTGCTGTAGTTAGTAAATCTTTTACTAAGAACACAAATCCAATGAATGTAACAACACCAGTTGCAAGTCTCCATCCAAGACCTTGAACAAACCATACGAAGTCTTGAGATACAAAATATGCTTCCCATGTAGCACCCATTTGAGCTCTTTCAACTAATACTTGTCCATATCCTGCAACAGTTAATGAAACTGTCATTCCCATAACACCTATAGTAATTAATGAAATCGCCATTTTAGAATCAAAAGTAGCTTTCATCTTTTTAATACCATTGTTACCTTGAACACCAATATACATCATACCAATTAAAATTGTAGCATATGCACCGAAGAATGCCAAGTGACCGTGAGCAGAAGTAAACTGCGTACCGTGTGTATAAATATTAACTTGTGGTAATGTGTGGAAGAATCCCCCCCAGATACCAGCACCTAAGAAGTTACCAAATGCATTTGTAACAAACCATGCAAACGCAGGAGAGTTATTCATCATTTTTTCTTCAGCAACACCTTTTACTTCATTAGTTCCAGTCTCTTTACCCCCCCAATCGTAAATTACGTGTACAAACATAGCAACTAATGGAACAGGCTCTAATGCAGAGAATAGTGCACCAATTTCCCACCAGTACTCAGGAGTACCGATCCAGAAGTAGTGGTGACCAAGTCCAAGAATACCTGAACCAAATAGCATAGATACTTCAATCCATAACCACATTTCAACAACTTCTCTTCTAGCACCAATCATTTTGATTAATCCGTAAGCAGCTAAACAACCAACGAATACTTCCCAAGTTGCTTCAACCCATAAGTGGATTACCCACCACCACCAGTATTGATCCATAGAGATATTATCTGTAAAGAACATACCAGCAAGGTATAAACCTGCAAGTGCTAAAACGTCTGCCATAAGTACTGTTACAATACCAGTTTGCTCACCTTTTATTGCAGTTGCAAAAAGGTTGAATACAAATACAAGTACAACAACAACTATACCAATATCAGCCCATCTTGGAGCTTCAATATACTCTCTACCTTCATTAATTAACCAGATAGTTGATTCTTCAGCAGGTCCAACTTGTACTAAGATATATACTAAAACAACAACTGTCACAGCTGCAGTTAAAATATAAAATGCTAATTTACCAAGTTTAATACCAACTGTTTCAATACCAGTCTCTTCAGGTAATAAATAATATACAGAACCAATCATTGCATAAAGCATCCAAACAACTAGTGCATTAATGTGAACCATTCTTGCAACAGAGAAATCGAAGATCTCAAAAAGAAAACTTGGATATAAGAATTGTGTTGCTGCAATAAGACCCATTAATAATTGTGCACCAAATAAAACAGCTGCTACAAAAAAAGTAGTTAATAGCTAGTTTTTGTGATTCAAATTTTAAATTACTTGCCATGGATTGCTCCTGTTACACCATCAGTTGACATTCTTCCGAAGTTTCTTGGGAAACCGTTTGTATCAATAGATGACATGTGTTTTAAAAATGCTACTAATCCCATAGCTTCTTTCTCAGTAATACCTAAATTAGGCATCATTCTCTCATGAGTTGGGTACTGAGAAGGATTTTGTAAGAATTTTGACATTGCTTCTTCTTTAGTTTTAGAATTTGTCATACCTAAGTATGGTCCATTTGGTCCCCCCCATGCAGGATCTAACCATGCTTTAGTTAAATCTGGAGCATAATAAGCACCATTTCCAAGTAATGTGTGACAGTTCATACAGTTTTTAGCTTGAGAACCTAGTTTACCTAAGTGTAATAACTCTCTTGCTTCTTCTTCTGACCAATCATCTCTACCAAAGAATTTTTCTTTTTCACCAATAACTGGCACCTCGTGACCTCTTCTTTCATCCATTTCGTAAGTAATTTTATAATTAATTACTGTTGGAGCTGGTACTCTTTTTGCAATACCATTCTTAAGATCAGCATCTGTTCCCATAGTAATTTGACCCATTGTATCGAACGTAAGCCATATTAATAACATTGCTGCAAAACCAGTTACCCATCCTGCTGACCTTCGCCAGAAGGGGGGGATACTAGTCCAAACTGAAACAGTTTTTTTTGACACTTGTTCCTCCTAATTTTATTGTTCGTATCTTTCTTCTGCCCGTAGATTTAAGTAATACCATAAGTGTGGAAGTATTAAATAACACACCATAACTACCATTAAAGCTTTAATGGTAAAATGATTACTTTGAATCGTCACTGCGACATAGTACATACAATATGTTTGTAAAACCCAAAAAACATAAGCAAAAGGTTGATATATGCTTTTTAGCTTCTCCATTTTCACTAGCGTATAAATTGCTACGTAAAAAAAAGTCCAAATAATAACACAGCCGAAGAAGCCAAAAATATTGGCAAAAAATCATCAAGTGCAATCTCTGGTCTTACAATCAAAATTGGTTCCATATTTCTTACTCCTTTTGTTAATATTAAGAACTATAGAAAAATTTTAGTCTAAACAGAGATTAAAAAAAATGATATATATCAATTTTTAAAGATTTTTTTAAGATTAAGGTTTTTTTTGTGTAGATATGTAAAGTAGTTAAATTGAGTTTTAACTACTTTTACAACTTATAATTAGTTTATCTAATTCTGCTTTTAATTCTTGAAGTTTATGAGCTGAATTTATTAGGTCTTCAGTTGATTCGATTACCATATCTTCACTCTTGTTTAATTGTTTAGAAATCTCTGCAGAGTTATTCATTTCAACAAGAACTTTATCAAATTCATCGGTAATCTCTTCAAGTTTTAGTGAAGCATTTTTAGAGTGTTCTATAGCTTCTGCTGAATAGTCCATTGCAGAGTTGACTTTATTAATAAAGCAATTTAATGTATCAGTTGCTTGAACAATTTCAGTTTCAGCTTCAATTTGAATTGGCTCTAAATGATCACCATCTGATTGTATTAATTGTTGCGAATATTCAAAGAATTTTTTTGCATTTTTTTCCATAGCTTTTAGTTGTGATAAACTATAAAGAATTAAAATTATAATCATAAAACCAAAACCATATTGGAAATATTTTATATATTCAGTTTTATTCTCACTATGATTTGTATACATTGTTACAAGATTATCTACTTCTTGAAGAAGGTTATTATTTGTATTGTAAACGGTATTTACAGTATTTTTTATAATAAGTTCATTTTTCCCATCTTTTCTAATAATTAAAAGTTCTTTGAATTTTTCTATATTGTTATAAAAACTATTCCATAAAACTTCAATTTTAGCAATTTGTGCGGCGATTTTATCTGTAGGAGCTTTTGTAATACCTGTTAAAGTATTTCCATTTTTTTAATGAATTTAAATTATAAATAAACTCTTGAGTTGCAGAATCTAGTTCCGTTGTATCTTGTGAGTTGTTATGATAAAGATAAAATATATTCTTGGAAATTCTTTGAGTAAGCATCCTCTCTTTTCCTGCAATATTAATTATCAATGCATCTTTTTTATTTTTTGCATTTAAATATATAGTTGTACCTACTATTAAAAGCATTAAAACTATAAAAAAAAGCACCTAAAATTCTTATTTTAGTTCGTATAGTATTTGTTGTCATACTCCAACTCCTCTAAATGTTGAAACTAACATCTCTTCATTTAATATATTTATTTGTCCATCTATTATTTCTATTGTACTATTTCTTGTTAATCTTTTTAAAACTCTTGATAATGTTTCAGGTTGAATATGAAGCATAAAAGAGACTTCTTGTCTTTTTAATTTATTAAACATATCAAGGTCTTGGTTTATCATGAATGCAACTTTTGCAGTGGCATCAAAAACTAATTCTCTGTTTACAATACATTGTAATTGATGTGTTTTTTTCTAAAAGAGTATTCATAAGTTTAATAGTTAAAATATTTTTTTTCTAAAAATATCTCTTTGAATTTCTTATAATCAATTGATAAAATAACTGAGTCTTCAGTAAATTCTGCATTTGAAAAACAGTAAATTCCTTCATCTTCAAGTCTTGTCAACTCCGAAATCATTGAATTTTTATAAACATGATAAAGGAAGATTTCATTATCAAATTTATCTAGTTTGTATATTTTTAAAAGCCCTGATACTAAGAACATGATTTGTGTATTAGTATCACTTTCATAAAACAAGATAGATTTTTTTTGGATAGCTAACAACATTCGAAATTGATGCGAGCTGTTCGGCTTGTTTATCATTTAATTCATTAAAAAAAAGTCAATAGACTTAATTGTATCTATAATAGGAATTTCGCACCTCAAAAAAAGTTTTTATTTAAGGAAGTTTATAATATGCTAACGAAATTTTAAATTAAGTAGGATGATATGTTAGTAGATGGATACGGTAGAAAAGTAGATTATCTTAGGGTTTCAGTAACAGAAAGATGTAACTTCAGATGTCAATATTGTATGCCAGAAAAGCCATTTTCATGGGTTCCAAAAGAAAATTTACTATCTTATGAAGAGTTATTTAAGTTTGTAAAAGTAGCTATTGATGAAGGTATCAAAAAAGTTAGAATTACTGGTGGTGAACCTCTTTTAAGAGAAGGTTTGGACAACTTTGTTCGAATGATTTCTGAATATAAAGAGGATATTGATTTAGCTCTTACTACAAATGCATACTTACTCCCAAAAGCTGCACAGAAGCTTGCAGATGCAGGATTAAAAAGAATAAATGTATCTTTAGATAGTCTTATTCCCGAAGTAGCACATAAAATAGCACAAAAAGATGTTCTGTCAACAGTCTTAGCGGGTATTCAAGCAGCGGATGATGCTGGGTTAAAAATCAAAGTAAATTGTGTCCCTATGAAAGGTGTTAATGATACAGAACTTGTAGATTTAATAGAGTATTGTAAAGCAAGAAACTATCCTATTAGGTTTATTGAGTTTATGGAAAATGAACATGCTCATAGTGGCGCGAAAGGTTATACTTCAGATGAAATTCAAGCTATTTTAAGAGAAAAATATAACTTTACAAAATTAGAGAGAACAGGAAGCTCTCCATCACAAGATTATAAAATGGATGATGGTTATGTGTTTGGTATAATTGAGCCACATAAAGATGATTTCTGTGCTACATGTAATAGAATTAGACTAACTGCAAGTGGAGTATTAATCCCATGTTTATATTTTGAAGATGCACAAAGTATAAAAGAAGCAATACAAAACAATGATATTGATAAAGCAGCGGCAATATTAAAAGATGTATTAGCTAATAAACCAGAAAAGAATAAGTGGGCAGATGAAGAAGGTACTGAGACTTCAGCTAGGGCATTCTATGAAACAGGTGGGTAATAGTCTAAAGACTAAAACCCTATCTTTTGTTTTTTACCCATTTGTTTTAAACTCTTTAATTCTTCTTTTCTAGAAACATTATAAAACTCAACAAAATGGCCTAAAACATTTGATCTTAAGTAGATAAAACTATCTTTAATGTTGTCACTTTTTATTAAGTACTCATTATTAGCATTTTTTTCTACAACTTTATAATCTTTATATAGAGATTCAATTTGTAATCTTAATGATAAAAACTCTTTTTTTTATTGAATGATACTACTCCAACATAATAAAACTTTCCATCTTTTTTTAGTAAATACTTGTTCTTTGGATAAATCAATATTTTGCTCTTTTATTAGCTTAGATAATTTTATATCTTGTTTTTCTCCAAGTTCATTATCAAGTAAAAACCTACATACATCTTCTGCTTTTTTTTAGACCAAAGTCATATAATAGGCCATCTGTTAAAACTACTTGTGAACTATCTTTTAAAATAAATGTAATAGTGAAATTTGAATAGATATTTCCAGTAAGGTAATTTACTTCTGTTTTAATATCTTTGATTTTGTCTAAATCTAACTCTTCTTCTTTAAATACTCTTTTATTATCAAAGAACTTCCATGATATTTTATTGTTCTCAATTTTAATTTCAATTTTTCTTTTTATAAATGAAACATAAAAAAATAGAAGCGATTTGAAAAGCAATTAGTGCAATTGTTGCAAAAAATAAGACAGAATAAATTCCACCTTTTATAATATGACCTTGATACATAACAAGTGAAAAAAAATAGAAAAAGCAAGTAACATAAATAGTTTATAAACAAAACCTTTTTCTAATATATAAGTTTTCATAAGACTCCTTTTGATTTGTATTTATATCAAAAGTTTATGTAATCTTTTTTGAATTTACTATTTATATATAAGAATTTAATAAATTACCACTTTTTTTTAATTCTTTATTATTATCTTCAAATAGTTTTGTTGTTGATTTTAAAAGTAGTTCTTGATGAGTAGTTGATGGAGTTTTTGATGAAAAAGCTGTAGTACTAATTAATTCTTCTCTATCAATTTTTCTTCTTCCACCTCTATTTGTTTCCCTTCTATCTTGTTCTAATTGTTTTGTTCTTAAATCTATTTTAAACTCTTTAATAAATAAATTTTTTTTCAAGTAGAAATACTAAGGCAAAAATTTCCTCTTTTGATATCGTATTCTCTTTATTTTCACTTGTTTCAGTTTTCATCCAATATAAAGTTGTTATTAAATCATGAGAGGTATGGTTGATTATATTTAATTTTTTTACATAATTTATTAAATCATACTCATTTATATTTAACCATCTATCTTTTAAGTTATTACCTTCAAGATTAAAATTAGTTTTATTTTCATAAATATTAAGAAAATTGTTAATACCAAATTTTTCTACTCTTCTTTGGATATTAATAACTATGCAGTTCCAAAGTGCAAATAAAGAATATGAATACTTTTCAATATCTATAAGTTCTTTGGCTTCTTTTAATGAGTATATTTCACTTTCGCTTAGATTAAAAATAGGATTTTCAGGATTATCTAAAACATTTGGAATATTAGACATAACGAACTCCTTTTCTTTAATCTAGTTTAAACTATCTTTCAAAATTGTATCATAATTATGTTAATAAGGCAAGTTTTCTAGTTTGTTAAAATTTTTATAGGTAGTGAAATGAAGATTAAAAAAAGCTTTTTTTTGGTTCGCCTAAGTAGTACCCTTGTGAATAATCAATTCCTAGTTCTTTTATAAGTTTATGGATTTCTTCATTAATTACAAACTCTGCAATTGTTTTAATATTTTGCTTTCTCGCAAAAACTAATATTGATTCAACTACATGTCTACTGTAACTATCATCAACTATATTTTTAATTAAAGAACCATCAATCTTTAAAATATCTGGTTGAAAGTCAAGTAGTCTTTCATAGTTTGAATAACCTGAACCAAAGTCATCAATTGCAATTTTTACATCACCTTTTGTTTTTACTTCTAAAATAAAATCTTTTACTAAATCAAAATCTTTTACTTCTTCATCTTCTAATAATTCAAATGTAACTCTTCCTAGATTTTCTTTTTTTTGTAACTAATTTAAGTAGTTGTTTTCTAATATTTTTGTTTTCAATATCAGATGAAGATAAATTTACAGCGATATTTTTATCTGTATGTTCAAGAGCTTTAAATGAATTGTTGATTACTATTTCTGTAATATTTGCATAATATCCAGTCTTTTTTTTGCAATACCTAAAAAATGGAAAGGAGAGATTACATTCCCTTCTTTATCAATAAGTCTTATTAATGATTCATATTTTTCAATTTCATTTGTAGTATTATTAAAAATTGGTTGGAAATAAGAGACAAAGTTACCTGATGGTCCTAATGCATCTTTAATCATTGTGATATTTTTTAATTTATTTCTTGCTTCGATTTGAGCTCGCCTGTAAAAATTCAATGCGTGAACCATAGGTAGTTTATTATCAATTGCGTGTTGAATACCTACATAAACATCGTCAAGAATATGATTACCTTCATTTGCAAAACTAAGACAGATTTCTATGTCATATGTATTTTCTTTAAAAGATATTCCAATTTCATTAAATTTATCAATTACATTTCTTAAACATTTTTTTAATATCTTTAGGATCTTGTATTTCATTTTTTTTAGAAAGCCAAAAAGACCATTTCCTAAGCTATATACTTTTTTTTATATTTGCTGATGTTGGGAAATAGTTTAATACAATTTGTTCAAACTCAAACTCAAAAGTATGCATAACTGTTTCTGAATAGAATTCTTTTAATAAATCATAATTTACTAATTGTAAAAATATAAGAATAGGATTTTCAATATAAGATAAGTCTGCAATTAATTGTTTTTTTGGATTCATAACATCTGTAATATCATGTCGTACTCCAATAATTTCTTTTATGTTTCCATTTATATCAATTATAGGAGAGATTGTAGCATCTACATAATATGAACTTCCATCTCTTCTTTTATTTTTAATAATGCCTTTATAAGTTTTATGTGAATTAATTGCATTCCACATATCTTCAAATATCTTTTTAGGTGTATCTGGATGTCTAACAACATTGTGACTTTTTCCTATCACATACTCTTGTGAATAGCCACTAATTTTACAAAAGTTGTCATTTACCTCTTTTATTATCCCCCCCATAGGATCAGTCTTACTTACTATATCGCTTTCATTTAAAATTCTTTTATACTCTTGTAATTCTTGCGCTTGTGATTCTATTTGTCTTAAGTAATCTGATTGTGATACATGCAGATTTGTTTTAAGAAGTATCTCTTCTGTTAAAAACGGTTTTTTTTATAAAATCAATTGCACCATGTCTTAATGCTCTGGCATAATTTTCTCTATCATTGCTACTTGATAAAATTAAAACAGGTATATTTTTTATTCCTTCTTCATCTTTTATTTTTTCTAAGAATTCTATACCATTCATATGAGGCATCTCTAAATCTAAGAAAATTAAATCAATTTTATCTTTTTGTTTTAATATTTCAAAAGCTTCAAGAGGATTTTTTTGCAAGATGTACATTATAGTTCTTAGTATGTAAAATATGATTAATAGATTTTCTTACAAAAGATGAGTCATCAACAACTAAAATACTTTTTGTATTGTTATTATGAAGTGTAGTTATTAATGTATGAATATCCTTTATTAATATTCTAAGAGGAGTCTCCTTTGAAAAGTAATCAACAACGCCATGTTCAAAAAGATAGTTTCTTCTTTGTAAATCTTTATCGCCACTTAAGACTATAACTTTAGGAGGGACTTTTTTTTCATAAGTAAGTTCTAAAATAAGATCATCACCTTCACCATCGGGTAATATAAGATCTAATAAGATATAAGTAATTTCTTCATGCTCAACTAATATTTTTTTTGCATCATTTAAATTGTAAGCTTGAAAAATTTTATAGTTTGGCCTTCGTAAGAGTGCTGTAACTGTATTGTTAAAAGTCTTCGAATCCTCAACTATTAGTATATTTATTGTATTCAAAATATTTTTACCTAAGTTAAATAATTTATAATATACAAATATACCATATAAAACATAAGAAATAATTTTTATATAAGTCAAAAGTGTTATTTTTATAAAAAAAATAAAAAAAACCTTAAACCTAATTTAATGTTAAATCATGTATAATTCGCGTCCACTTTATTAAAGTGAGATTAATATACCTATTAGGAGGTCATTATGGCTTTAGATCAGGACGTAAAAGCAGAGATTATCGCAAAATATAGAAGAGACGATAAGGACACTGGTTCATCAGAAGTACAAATTGCTATTTTAACAGAGCAAATTAAAGTATTAACAGAACACTTAAAAACAAACAAAAAAAGATCACTCATCAAGATTAGGTCTTTTAAAAATGGTTGGTAAAAGAAAAAGACTTTTAGCATACTTAAGAAAAACTGATTATACTAAGTTTACTTCTTTAGTAGCTGATTTAGGAATCAGAGCTAAGTAATTAGAGCTTTTTAAAAGTTAAAAAGGTTGCAAGTTTTCTTGCAACCTTTTTTTTTAAATTTAACTATAAACAAAAAGATTAATTTCTTAATATAACTTAAATTAATGAATCTTCTAGTAAAATGATTACTTTAAAATAAAAAATAGGAAATATATGTTATTAACAAAAAAAGAGTGAATATGCTTTACTTTCTTTAATATCTATTGCAAAAGGCAATAGTCCTAAAAATGTAGATGTATTATCAAGAGAGTTAAATATTCCAAAATCTTTTTTTAGCAAAAATTATGCAAAATCTAGCAAAAAAATGATATTGTGATTTCTCACAGAGGTGTTAATGGTGGTTTTGTATTAAAAAGACCATATGATGAAATTACTATTTTAGAAATAACGACAGTAGCAGAAGAGAAAATTCCTTCGGTATTTGAATGCTCTCCTTCAATATCATCTTGTCCAACAGATATAGCAAATTCGTGTAGTATATGGCCTTTGTTAAATAATCTTCAAACAAGAATTAATCACTTTTTAGAAGAATTAACGTTGAAGGATTTAACTTCATGAAACTTTTTCATTTATCTCATACTGATTTAGATGGATATAGTTGTCAGTTAGTTACAAAAGAGTTTTTTAAAGAAGGCTTTTTCTTTAATGCAAACTATGGACTTGAAGTAAAATTAAGTATAAAAAAAATTTTAGAAGATATTCAAAATTTTAAAGAAGAAGATATTCTTTTTTTAATCTCTGATTTAAATCTTACTTTAAATGAATCAAAAGAATTAGATAAAAATATAAATGAATTAAATAAAAATGGTTTTAATATAAAACTACAACTTTTAGATCATCATGCTACAGGACAAAAAAAAGTGCAGATATCTATGATTGGTATTTTTTAGATACGAAAAGATGTGCGGCAAAGATTGTATATGATTATATGATTGATGAGTATAATGCTTTTGATGATAAAACTATATCTTGGTTAAATCCACTTATCAATGCAGTAAATGCAATTGATATTTGGCTTGAAGAAGAGACTAAAAACTTTGAATTTGGTAAAGTTTTATTAAGTATGATAAGTAGAGTAAGAGAGATAAATAATATACTTTTTCCTACGTTAAACAGAGACTTTAGAATTTATTTATTAAAAGAAGCATCAAACTATTTAAATGATGAAAATGGAAATATTAACTTAGATAATGATATCCATAAAATTAAGAAAAAGTTTTTAATGCAAGATGATAAAGATAATACTCTTGATAATCTAAGTGCAAAATATTTAGTTAATTCTTTAATGAGTTTAAAAGATGATCTAACAATAACTTATAAAGGACATAAAGGACTACTTACTTATACATTAGGTTCAATATCAATCCCAGCAAATGCTTTTTTAAAAGCTAATAAAGATTATGATTTTTTTTATAGATATAAGTAGAAAAGGGAATACATCTTTAAGAGCTGATGGTAAAGTTGATGTATCTTTAATGGCTCAAAGACTTGCAAATGGCGGTGGTCATGTAAATGCAAGTGGTTGTAGATTTGAAGATTTTAAAGAAACAATTAATTACTCAGAAGTAAAAAAAATATATTCAAACAAAACTAGATAATATATAAAATATTGAAGATAAACTTCAATATTTTAATTTCCAGATAAACCTTTAATAACATGTTCTTCTGCCATAGTTATATTCCAAGCAGGTTCCCATACTACAATTGCTTCTGCACTTTGTGCCTCTGGTAATTCTCTTAAAACTGCCTCTTCAACCCATTGAACAATCATTTGGTGAAGTGGACAAGCCTTAGTAGAAAGTGTCATAGTAACTTTTATATCTAAGTTCTCATCACAAGATGCATCATATATTAGACCCATCTCTACTAAATTAAAACCTACTTCAGGATCATTTACAGTAGAAACTGCTTTAAAAATCTCTTCTTTACTATACATTATTTATACCTTATCATAAATATTAAATTCTTTAATAGAAATATTGCTCCAATAACTAAGAATGAAGCACCTGCTTTAAATAAATTATTACTTGTAAATAAAAAAAACCAAAACTTATTAAAATAGTTCCTATAAAAGTAAACCAAAATTGAAATTTTGAAGCCCTTACAGGTACCATATCTACCAACATTGGAACTTTTTGTTTTCCTACAAGTGGTGAAAAGTATTCGAACCAAACTAAAAATGGCACGATTTTATATAAGTGTCCTATAATTAAAAAAAGAGAAAAAAACCTATAAAAAAATAACCAACCACTACAAA
>JDSG01000088.1_pt1 | contig 31291 bp, 55 predicted proteins | sample 199341 | NCBI WGS metagenome assembly JDSG01 (sample SAMN02584197, study PRJNA231836) | bioreactor metagenome | isolation source: continuous culture bioreactor short generation time transfer1 day 52 after... | place: Germany: Bremen | reverse complement strand
TGCAACACCTGGTGTATATGCCATTGATAAATCTTTTTGTGTATTTAATTGCGTAGTTGTTTGAATTCCTAACTTCCCTGGAGATGGAAATTCATGATAATTTAATGCTTCCTCTTTTGTTACTGTTGTACTCATTCACTAACCCTCTTCTTCAAATTTTTTGAGAAATTGTAACTAAATGAAACTTAAATTACTAAGAAATATGATAATTTTTACTTATAATGGTTTATTTAAGTTTAAGTTACATGATTTTTACATGATATTTACATAAATTTTACACAATTACGGTTTTATGGACACTAAGCCAACAAATCGTCCACAATCCTTATTAATTCGGTAAGAATAATATGGTTTTTTAGAGCATTTTGTACAAGTATTAGAAATTGTTATATTTCTAATTCCAAGTTCATTTAAAAGTTTTTTATTAATTCCTTGTAAATCTATCAATCTTTCATCTACAAACTCTTTTCCAAAACTATTTTCTACTATTTGGACAAGTTCATTACTTACTTCATAACAACATTTTTGAATAGAGGGACCAAGTACTACTTCTATATTTTCGACTAAACAATCAAACTCTTCAATCATTTTTTTAGCTGTAACTTGTACAATTTTCTGAAAAGTAGAATTTCTACCTGCATGAACTGCACCAATAACACCATTTTTTTTATCCATAAATATAATGGGAATACAATCTGCAACCATAACCATAAGAGTTAACTCTTTTTCATTTGTAATTATTCCATCACAGTTGTCTATTAATCTAGGAGAATTATTATTTACAGTTACTACATTATTACCATGTATTTGATTCATATAAATTAATTTATCTAAATTAAAATTATATTTTTTTGCAAGTGCTTTTCTATTTTTATCTACATTCTCTTTAGTATCAAGGACATGATAGGCTAAATTACCGTCTTTTATAGTTGTAAAATCGTAAAAAAAATTTCATACATTTTTTTATCCATTAATAAGGTGTACTCATTTTACAATTTAAAATTTAATTTACTCTTATTGATTTTTTGATAAAATCGCGTCTTTAAAGGAATAGTATGAAAAAAACATTTGCAATATTTGGAAATCCAGTAGAACATTCAAAGTCTCCACAAATGCATAATGCAGGTTTTAAAGATATAGACTATGATGCAGAGTATGTAAAACATCTTTTAGATGATGGGGGGGAAAAAATAAAACAAGAGTTTTTAGAAAAAGGCTATGAAGGTGCAAATATTACTGTACCACATAAAGAAGTAGCTTTTAGAAGTGCTGATGAAGTAAGAGGTTTAGCAAATGAGATAAAAGCCGTAAATACTTATATCAATGAAAACGGTAAAATTATAGCTTATAATACAGATGCGCCAGGTTTTTTTATATGCAATAGAAAGTTTTGGTGAAATTAAAAAAGTTTTAATCCTAGGAGCTGGCGGAACAGCTAAAGCTATCTCTTTAGCTCTTCAACAAAGCGATATTGATGTAACAGTACTTAATAGAAGTAAAGAAAAATTGGCTTTTTTTTGATGAGCATAATATTAAATCATCTACTTGGGATAATTTTGTTGCTGAAGATTATGATTTAATTGTAAATTCTACAAGTGCAGGATTAAAAGATGATTATCTTCCATGCGCTGATAATATCTTAGAAAGAGTTTTTTCAACTGCTTCTTGTGCATTTGATTGTGTATATGGTAAACTAACACCATTTTTAAAACTAGCACAAGAAAAAGGACTAAAAATAAAAGATGGAGAAGATATGCTTTTATATCAAGGTGTTTTAGCTTTTGAATACTTTACAAAACAAAATATTAATGAAGAAACAATTGAAACAATGAGAAAAGCTTTAAAAAAATAAATAAAGGATAAGTAATTGAAAAAAAAGAAATCATATTAAAAAAAATTTCAGACTACGCAATGGTTGGCGGTCTTGGGGGGGCACTTTTAATTGTGGGACTTAATGGTTGTGAAGATAAATCAGCTAATAACCAACAAGGGCAAGGTCAAAGTGATGCTTTTACAAATGCTAGCCAAAAACAAGGTGCTTTTGTAATCATTGAAGAATCTACAGATGGTCAATATAAAATTGCAGATGAATTTCCAGCATCAAAAACAACAATTGTTTTAAGAAAGCCTGACGGAAGTGAAAAAATTCTTACAAAAGAAGAGATTGATGCATTAGTTAAAGCTGAAGAAGTAAAAATCGATGCAGGGACATCACCTTTAACTAATCCTGAAATGTCAAATGGAGGTATGGGGGGGCTTGGAGGAGTTTTACTTTCTTCTATTGCTGGTGCGATGATTGGTTCATGGTTAGGGAATAAACTATTTAATAACCAAAACTACCAAAATCAAAGAAAAGCACAATATAAATCTCCACAAACATATAGTAGATCAAAAAGCTCATTTAATAATGCAAAAACATCATCTACTAAATCATCTTCAACTAAAAAAAAGTGGTTTCTTTGGAAGTAAATCAGGTGCATCGAAATCTGGTTCATTCTTCGGAGGTTAATTAGATGAAATTACAAAAATTAACTCCTCTTACGGATGAATATTTAGAGTCTATAGGTTTTGTATGGCATACAGATGAAGATAATTCCTCTTATGTTGCAGATGAAATTGTTGAAATTACAGAAGAAGAAGCGAATGCTTTTTATGAAGCTACAAATGAATTATATGATATGTTTTGTGAAGCAGGAGAGTATGTAATAGAAAACAATTTATTTCATGAATTAAATATCCATTTAATCTAGTTGATTTAATAAAAGAATCATGGGAAAATGATGTTCATTGGCATCTTTATTCAAGATTTGATTTAGCAGGTGGAATTGATGGTAAACCTATTAAACTGATTGAATTTAATGCAGATACACCTACATCTTTATTTGAAACAGCAATTATTCAATGGGCACTTTTAAAAGCAAATGGATTAGATGAAGCATCACAGTTTAATAATCTATATGATGCATTAAAAGATAACTTCAAAAGAATTATCACTTTAGATTCAGAGCTTGAAAAATTTGATGAATATTACTCAAAACTTGGATGGAAAATACTTTTCTCATCAATTTCAAGTTCAAGTGAAGATATAAATACTACAAAACTTTTACAGCATATTGCAACAGAAGCAGGATTTAACACAGATTTTGAATATATTGAAAATACACAGTTCAATGACAATGGTATATTCAAAGATGATGAAAGCTTTGAATTTTGGTTTAAACTTATTCCTTGGGAAGACATTGCTATTGAAGAGAGTGAACTTGCCCTACTTTTAACAGAAATTATAAAAGATAAAAAAGCAATTATTTTTAATCCAGCATATACTCTAATGTTCCAATCAAAGGGTTTTATGAAAGTACTTTGGGATTTATATCCAGAACATCCATTATTATTAGAAACTTCTTTTGAACCTTTAGAGAATAAAAAAACAAGTTGAAAAGAGATGTTTTGGAAGAGAGGGAGCCAATACAAAAATCATAAATGAAGATGGTTCAATTGATGTTGAAACAAAAGGTGACTACGAAGGCCATAAAGCAATCTACCAAGAATATGTAGAACTTCCAATAGACTCTAATGGTACTACCTACCAAGCAGGAGTTTTTTTATGCATATGAAGCTTGTGGGTTAGGGTTTAGAAGAGGTGAAAAAATCTTAAACAACATGTCAAAATTTGTAGGACATATTGTTAAATAAATCAAAAAGAACTTCTCTTTTTGATTTATAATCAGAATTATAATTCCATAATTTTTTTATTTATTTTTTTATTAAATTATTATAAGATTATTTAATCTATAACTTATTACAAAGCAGTTATAATTTATATAGATTTTTATAAAATAACTTTTTAGGAAGAAATATAAATACTATTTTAAACAACAACTTTAATACAAAAAAGCTTTTTTATCTTATTATTTTTCTTTTTTTCTTTTTTGAAATACTTTTATATTTAGGATTAAAGAGTAATAATAATAAAGTTGTTTCATTTATAGAAAAAGAACAAATTGAAAATTTCAATAAGTCATATAATGCTATTATTGAACATTACGAAGTATTAGCAGATTTATTATTTAGAGAATTTATTGATAATGATAAAATTTTAGATATTCTTTATATTGCAAATACAAATAAAGATTTAAAAGATAAAAAACGTATTGAATTACATAATCTTCTAAAAGCAACATATGAAAGAATGAAAAAACAATATAATTTGAAACAATTTCACTTTCACTTACCTGATAATACAAGTTTTCTAAGATTTCATAAGCCTTCTAAATATGGTGACAACTTAACCAATACTAGACCTTCAATCAAAAAAAGCAAATGAAAGAATAACACCTATTTCTGGATTTGAAGAAGGAAAATTTTTTTAATGGATTTAGATTTGTAAAACCACTTATATATGGAAGTAAACATATCGGTAGTGTAGAGATTAGTGTAGGTTTTAATGCAATAAATTCATGGATGGAAAAAATATATAAAGGCCATAACTATATGATTTTAAAAAAATCTATCGTAGAAAAAAAGGTTTTTTTTAGAAGAACAAAAACATTATGCAAAATCTTTCATATCAAATGATTATCTTCATGAACTAAATATTCTTGATGAAGTACATTATGAAGAGAGTCATAATCATTTGACAAAAGAAGTTCTTAATGCAATTAATAATCAATTGAAATTAAAAATTAAAAATAAACTCGATAAAAATGAGAGTTTTATTATTTGGACTAAAGATTTTGATAATCACTTTATTGGTTCTGTATTCAAACCTATATTTAATGTAGAAAAAGAGAAAATTGGATATTTAATAAACTATACTGAAAATAAGGAATATAAAAAAAATACAAAAAGCTTTTTTATGCAGTTTTTACAGCTGGTTCTATACTTAATATGATTATATTTTCATTTATTGGCTTTATTTTATACAAAAGAGAACAAGAACATATAAAAAAATGAAGAACTTAAAAAAACTTGTAAAAGAGTTACAACTTGCAAAAACAAAGATTAGTGCAAAACAATTAGAACTTAAAAGTATTAATTATACTCTTGAATATAAGATTAATCAAAGTATAAAAGAAGCAAGAAAGAAAGACAAGATACTAATGCAACAATCAAAACTTGCTTCAATGGGAGAAATGATTGGAAATATATCTCACCAATGGAGACAACCATTAAATGCACTTGCTCTTCAAATACAAGATATTGAAGAAGCATATGAATTTGATGAATTAGATGAAAAATATATAAAACAACTTATTGAAAAGGCAATGAAACAAATCAACTTCATGAGCAGAACAATTGAAGATTTTAGAAACTTTTTTTTGAACCAAATAAAACAAAAGTAAATTTTAATTTAATTAAGTCTATAAATGAAGTATTAGAGATTTCTCAATTATCTTTAAAAAAAGACAACTTATCAATAATTCTAAAACAAGAAAGAGAAGAGCACTATACATATGGTTTTCCAAATGAATTTAAACAAGTTATTTTAAATATAATAAACAATACAAAAGATGCATTTAATGAAAAAATAGAAAAAGAAGATAATATAAATGATCCTAAGATGTATATTGAAATAAAAGAAATAACAATAATCAAATAATAACATTAGAAGACACTGCAGGTGGAATTCCTGATAAAACTTTAGATAAAATTTTTGAACCATATTTTACAACGAAAGAAGAAGGGAAAGGCACAGGAATTGGGCTTTATATGTCAAAAATGATTATTGAAGAAAGTATGGAAGGTTCACTTGATGTTGAAAACTCTAAAGATGGTGCAAAATTTACTATCAAATTATTAAGTGATAATAAGAAGGAAAGTAATGAAAAAAACTAAATATGATATATCTATATTAGTAGTTGAAGATGATGAAAATATACTAGAGCAATTAGAAATATTTTTAAGAAGAAGAACAAAAAAAATATATTTAGCTGAAAATGGAAAAGAAGGTCTAGATCTTTTTAAAAAACATGATGATATTGATTTAATTATTACAGATGTTGATATGCCTAAAATGAATGGTATTGAGATGATTAAAGAAATTAGAAACTTAGATAATAAGATACCTATTGTTTTAGTTACTGGGCTTAGAAGTTTAGATGTGTTAGTTGAAGCAATAAATTTAAAAATATCACAGTTTCTACAAAAACCTATGAGTCTGTCAGATTTAAATGCAAAAATAGAAGAAATATCAAAAATAAAGCAATTAAAAAAAAGAATTACACTTAAATAATAGTCTTTTGGAACAATATAAACATGTAGTAGATGAAAGTGCTATTGTTTCTAAAACTGATTTAGATGGAGTAATCACATATGTAAATAATCAGTTTTGTCAAATATCAGGATATGATGAAGAAGAATTATTAGGGAAAAAACATAGTATTGTTAAACATCCTGATAATAAGATAGAACTCTTCAAAGAGATATGGAACACTATAAAAAAAAGATAAACAACCATGGAAAGGTGTTATTAAAAATAGAAAGAAAAATGGTAGTTCTTATTGGGTTAGAGCAACTATTACACCAATATTAGATGACGACAATGAAGTTTTAGAGTTTATTGCGGTAAGAACAGATATCACGGAAGAGATAAAAATAAAAGAGTATTTTGAAAAAGAATTAAATATTACAAATAAACAATTTGAATCTGCTTTAAATCTAAGCCAAGAGTATGAAAGAGCTATAAATGAGAGTAATATCTTATCTAGAACAGATTTGAATGGTATTATAACACATGTAAATGATAAGTTTCTAGAAGTAAGTGGATTCTCTAAAAATGAACTTATAGGGGGGGAAAATCACAATATTGTAAAACATCCAGATACACCAAATGAAATTTTTACAAATATGTGGGAAACTATTAAAAATGGAAAAACATGGCACGGTGTTATTAAAAATAAAAATAAACAAAATAAATCTTATTGGGTAAATACCTCTATTGTACCAATTAGAGATGAAAATAAAAATATAATCGAATTTATGTCGATTAGACATGATTTAACAGAAATATTTAAACTTCATAAAGAGATAGAAGATACTCAAAAAGAGATTGTCTATAAAATGGGTGAAATTGGAGAAACAAGAAGCAAAGAAACTGGGAACCATGTAAAAAGAGTTGCAGAATACTCTAGAATCCTAGCTAAACATTATGGCTTATCAAATGATGAAATTGCTACTTTATTTACTGCTTCACCTATGCATGATATAGGTAAAGTAGGTATTGCTGACAATATATTAAAAAAAGCCAGGGAAATTAACTCCAGAAGAGTGGGAGATTATGAAGACACACTCTGAAATTGGTTACAATATTCTAAAAGGTTCAAAAAGAGAAGTGTTAAAAGCTGCAGCTATTATTTCTTATGAACACCATGAAAAATGGGATGGTTCAGGATACCCTAGAGGTTTAAAAGCTGATAATATTCACATCTTTGGAAGAATTACCGCTGTTGCTGATGTATTTGATGCACTAGGAAGCCATAGATATTATAAAGAAGCATGGGAAGATGAAAAAATATTTGCTTTCTTAAAAGAACAAAAAGGTAAACATTTTGAACCAAAATTAATTGATATCTTTTTTGAAAATTTTGATAGTTTTAAAGAGATAAGAGAAAAATTCCAAGACGAATTTTAATATAGTTATAAAAAGAGAACTAAGCTTCTCTTTTATATAACTGAATATATTTATCAATCAAACTTAAATCCACATTATCATCTATTTGTAAAGTTAAATCCATTAAATAGATATCATCAAAATCAAAATTTTGTAACTTTACAAAATCCTTTGCAGTAGTAATAATACTATACTCTTTATATTGTTCTTTAATTGTTTCTATTTCATCATCTGTAAAAATATGATGATCTTCAAAAGCTTCCATTTTTGTGTTTTCAGGAAGAAAATCTAGAAGCCTTTTAGGTTTTGAAATTGCAGTTAAAAGTAAAAGTTTTTGAGGTAAAATATCAACATACTGTCCGTCTTTACTAAAAGAGACTATTCTTTTAAAATCTCTTCCTTCTTGAAGTTCTAAGTTTGCAAAAGAATAAGCCATCTTAGGTTCCCTATATCCACCACTTGGTAAACATAATACATTTGTAGGTTCCTCTTTTGGGCGAATTAAAATATCAAATTTATTAATATCATATTTTGAAAATCCATCATCTAAAAATACTATTTTACAAGCTAACTCTTTAGCCTTTAAAATAGCCTCTTTTCTATTTTCACTTACAATTATTGTAGCATTTGGTAAAGCATGTGATAAAAGCATAGCTTCATCTCCAGAAGTTTTTACATCAACTTCTATTTTTCCTCTATGCGACACAACAAAAAGTCCTTTTGATTCTCTTGCATATCCTCTTAAGATAACAGCTACGTCATCATAGTTTTTTTGCTAAATGAATTGTTAAAGGAGTTTTTCCACTACCACCTACAATAATATTTCCTATAGATATTACAGGAATTCCAAAGTCAACAGCTTTAGCACTTGCTCTTTTAAAAGCAATAAGCAACATATAAATTAGTGTTAATGGAAGTAGTAATAAAGAGATAATTCTTTGAAAAAAAGTTTGGGAAGAAGAGATAATCTTCTACCCATAAAAAAAAGCTTTTGCTTCAAATGGTTATACCCATTCAGAAGCTATTTCTATGATTTGATCACAGATATAATTAACTTCATCATCTGTTAGACTTGGATACATAGGTATTGATAAGATCTGTTGATAAGAAGTTAATGCTGAACTAAATTCAGTGATTTTAATCGAATACTTATTTTTATAGTAAGAAAGAAGATGTAAAGGAATATAGTTTAACCCAGTTGCAATACCTTTTTCTTTAAGTGCTCTTGCAAAAGCATCCCTATTTCTTGAGATTTTGATAATAAAATGAGTAAAAATATGCTCCTCTTTATGAGAAGGAATTGTTACGTGTTTAATATCTGATAATCTATCTATATAGATTTTTGCAATCTCTTTTCTTCTTTTAATAAACTTGTTTGTTTTTTGTAACTGAGCTAATGAAAATGCTGCATCAAGCTCTGAAATATCGTATTTATGACCAATATCAACTACATCATAAATATAGTCTAAGTTACCAAAATCATCATATGTAGTTGTAACAGCATGAGTTCTTAAAAGTTTTGCTCTTTCTGCTATCTCTTCATTATTTGTAACAATCATACCTGATCTACTTACTGTATACTTACCATTTGACGGGTTGGTAGAGAAAATAGTCATATCAGCTCTTAATGAACCTACTGTTTCATCATTATATGTTACACCTAATGCAGTTGTTGCATCTTCAATCAAAATAATTCCATACTTTTCAGCAATATCATAAATTCTATCTAAATCAGGTGTTTGACCAGCCACAAAAGTGATAATTGCACCTCTAAGTTTTTTTAGTCTTATTTTCTGCAAGTGCTTTCTCAAATTTATTAACATCAATATTCATATCATCAGTATTAATATCAATAAAAATTGGCTCTGCATCAAAATGTCTTACAACTTCAGGAACATTAACAAATGAGTTAACAGACATTAAGATTTTATCACCTCTTTTAAGTTTAATCGCACTTAATGCAAGGTGATAGCTGCAGTGGCATTACATGTTGCAACTGCATACTTTGCACCAACAAAATTTGCAATATTATCTTCAAGTTCTAATACTTTATTTTCATCTTTATTTTGTTCTAAAACAAGCTTTAATTGGTTTAATTCTTCATCACCAATTGCTGTTTGATAAAAAGGTATCTCTTTCATTATTAACTCCATTTAATTTTTGCGATTACAGGTAACTTACCTTTAAATGCATTTGCTTTTATTCTATATTCTAATTTATCTATAAGTGCTTCATTATAATTTAAAGAGATCAACTCTTCTTTTGATTTCTTTTCATCAACAAGAAGCTTTAAAACATCATCCATCTCTTTATATGTATATCCAAGTTCTTCCTCATCACTTTGACCTTCCCAAAGATCAGCACTTGGCTTTTTATTTAAAATTGATTCTGTAACACCTAAATATCTTGCAAAATCAAATTCATCACTTTTATAAATCTCTCCAATTGGATTTATTGCACATGCAATATCTCCAAAAATTGTTCCATAACCTAATAAAAGTTCACTTTTATTTGATGTTCCTACTACAATTGAAGCATCTCTTGAAGATGTATCATAAAGTACTGACATTCTCATTCTTGCAGAGAAATTACCTATTCTAAGTCTATTTTCATCCATATTATCAATATATGCTTCTACCATAGTTGCGATTGATTTTATTTCATATTTTATATTAAATTTTTCACATAGTTCTACAGCATCATCAACACTTGATTGTGATGAAAATTGTGAAGGCATTAATACTGCACTCATATTGTCACCAAAAACCTCTTTACAAAGTACAGCAACAACAGCAGAATCTAATCCTCCAGATAAGCCAACAGTAACTCTTTTTAGTCCTGTTTTATCTAATTCAGTTTTTAAAAAATTTTGTAATTGTTCTTTTATATCTTCCCAATTAATCAATATATATCCTTTAATTATTTTATTATATTTTAATCTTCCTTTGTTTTTTCATAAATTTCATCTAAATAATCAAATGTAGTTTCTCTTATTTTGCTTTTCTTAATACTTAGTTGTTCTTTTATAGAAATCAACTCTTCAAGTTGAAAGTATTCTAAAAAAAATTTGGAATTAATTTCTATTGTCTCATCTTTTGAAGTTGAAATTAAACCTTTTATCTCTTCTATAATCTCTTCTTTTTCCATTTATTCACTTTTAAATTTATCTATTATTTCCACAAGATATAGTTCCATTTTTTTCTTCACCTATATCTTTATCTTTACTTTGACAACATTTACAAGATGTGCCAGCATCTGTTATTTCACCAATACTTTTAATAGAGTTTGCATTCTTCTCTTTTATAGAAAAAAGTATCTCACCTAAGGTAACATGTTTACATTTACATACCTCAAATGAATGATGAAATTTTCTAGCCATTCAAAACCTCTTGTAATATCTGTTTACAATATATTTTCTTTTTTACTTTTCCAAAATCACCTTCTGGAAAAATACAATGCCTACAGTCTGTTCCAGCACTTGTAGTATCTTGTATTGCACCTAAAGTATTAGCATTTTTCTCTTCTATTGCAAAAATAATTTCTTTTAGTGTTACCTTTTTACAATTACAAACTTCATAATCTTTTTCAAAATTCTCTATCAATTTAAATACTTCTCTCTTTTTTTTATAAGTTCATATGCCTCATTTATTTCTTGAAGCTTTTTGGTTGCTTGATCAATAATATCTTGACCAGCACCCTGCCCTGAAACAATATCTGGGTGATGTTTTTTTTACAAGATTTCTATAGTTTTTCTTTAACGTATTATTATCATCTTCGGGATTTGATTCTAAGATTTCATAAGCTTTTTCTAAAGAGACTGCTTGATTATTTTTCTGTTGAGCATAAAAAGTTTCAAATCTATTTACAAGATTTTCAAAATCTGCTCTTTTAACTTTTAATGCTTTAGCAATATCTTCTGTAATCATAAACTCTGTTTGTGAAAACTCTTTATCAATAAACGCAAGATTTAATAAATACTCCATAATTTTAACACGTTTGGCATTGTCATGTTTTGTAATTTTGTATAGTTTTTCACATATTTCAATTGTATTATCAAAACTCTCTTTCTCTTTTTTATAGATATCTTTTAACTTTTCTCTAATCTCTTCATCATTTTCAAAATGTCTTGAAATATCATTAAATGTGTGTTTTAACATCTCTGCTTCTAATTCGCATACAGATCCATCAGCTTTAGCTACCTTCGCCATAAGAGCAATTAAAAGACCAGCTTCATGATTCATTAAATCACCATTAAATTTTTCTTTGATATCTAATTTAATGTTTTCAAATTTTTCTGTTTTGTAGTTTCTTGCAATAAAATATAAAATAACACCAATTATAAGCAATACTATTAGCTTCATTTTTTTTCCTTCTTCTTAATAATGGCTAGATTTTATCAAATTTTTTTATAAGTCTGAGTTTATGTTATTTTCTAAATATATACATCTAGACTAAATTTTTAAAAGTAAAATGTGACTTATATGTGACACAATTTTGTTATAATAATTAAAAAAATTTGGATTAAAAAATGACAGCTAACGTAATAGTATTACTATTTTATTTTTTTTGGTATCAATTTACTTGCCTATGCTATATATATGTACGATAAGATACAAGCTATTAATGGCAGATACAGAGTTTCAGAACAAGTTCTATTAATATTAGTTGTAGGAGGAGGAACAGTAGGTTCTTTATTGTCTATGTTTATAAACAGACATAAAATAAAGAAAATAAGCTTCTTAATAAAATTTATATTAGCAAATATGATTTTTCTATATCTATTAATAATGCATAATCAAAACATTTTGATATTTATCAATAATTTATTAGAACTTTTAATATAATTCAAAAAAATAGTATAAGTTTCTCTACTATTTCATAAACTCACTCAACTTTTATCAAAAATTAGGTAAAATTTTTTTCCTTTATTACAGATACATGGAGTTTTATATGTTCGGAATGGGTTTTATGGAAATATTTTTAATTGCCATCGTTGCAATTATCGCATTAGGACCTGAGAAGCTACCAAATGCAATGGTAGAGATTGCAAAATTTCTTAAAAAATTTAAAAGTGGTATTGAAGATGCAAAATCGACACTTGACAATGAATTAAATATTTCAGAGATGAAAGAAGAAGCTGCAAAATACAAAGCGCAAATTGAAGATGCAAAGTCTACACTTAGCTTAAAAGAGAATATCGATTTAGGATTAAACAATATTATCAATGATGATATGGAAGAATCTTCAAAAAAATGAAGATGAGTCTAAAAAAGAAGATACAAAAGAAAAAGTATCTTTAAAAGAGCCTAAAAAGAAAAAGAAGAAAAAAACAGAAAAGAAATCAGAAGAAAAAATCGAAGAAGCAGAGATTGTAGATACATCTGATGCAGACGCGATAAATAAATTTAAAGTTGATTTTGATGAATTAGAGGAAAATAAATAATGTTAGAAGATTTAAAACCACATATTGCTGATCTTAGAAAAAGACTAATAAATTCTGCAATTGCTTTAATCATAACATTTTTTTTGCATGTTTCTTCTTCTATGAGCCTATCTTAGAATGGATGATGCTTCCAGCAAAAGCAGTGTTACCTGAAGGTTCTCACATGGTTGCGATTGAAATCCAAGAGACATTCTTTACTGCACTTAAAGTTGCATTTTTCTCAGGGTTTATATTATCTTTACCTGTTATTTTCTGGCAATTATGGCTATTTTTAGCTCCTGGTCTTTATGACCATGAAAAGAAACTTGTTTTTCCTTTTGTATTTTTTTGCAACATTAATGTTTTTAATTGGTTCATCATTTGCATACTATGTTGTTGTACCTTACGGTTTTGAATTTCTTATAAACTTTGGTTCAACTGTTGTTGCAGTACTTCCAAGTATTGGTAAGTATGTTGGTTTCTTTACAAAACTACTATTTGGTTTTGGAGTAGCTTTTGAGTTACCAGTTATCACATTTTTCTTAGCAAAAATTGGACTTGTAGATGATAAAATGTTAAAAGATTTCTTTAAATATGCAGTTGTACTTATATTTATAATGGCATCACTTTTAACTCCACCTGATGTAATAACACAGTTTCTAATGGCTGGACCACTTATATTACTTTATGGTGTATCAATTTATATAGCTAAAGTATTCAACCCTCACGTACCAATAGACGAAGAGGAATAAATCATATGCTTGATCCGTTAAAGACATCAAGCTATGATTATAACTTACCAAAAGAACTCATAGCATCAAAACCTGTTTATCCAGCAGATAGCGCTAGGCTTTTAGTTTATAATAGAGATGATGAAACAATAACCCACACTACTTTTAAAAACCTAATGGATTTCTTACCTGAAAATATCTCTGTATTTTTAAACGATACAAAAGTTATAAAAGCAAGAATATTTGGAAAAAAAAGAATCAGGTGGGGGGGAAATTGAACTTTTATTTAATAAACCACTTTTTATGGACAGGTACCTTGTAATGATTAGAGGGAAAGTAAAAGTAGGAACAAAACTTTTCTTTCCAAAAGATTTAAACGCAGAAGTTTTAGAAGTGAATGATGATGGAAGTAGAATTGTAAAATTCTTTCAAAATGATACAAAATTAGATTTCCTATCATTAGTTGAAATATTAAATGAAATAGGACATTTGCCACTTCCTCCTTATATGAATAGAGAAGATGAAGAAGAAGACAATAAAGACTATCAAACACTTTTTGCTAAAAATTATGGTGCTGTTGCAGCTCCAACAGCTTCACTTCACTTTACTGAAGAGCTACTTGAAAATATAAATAATAAATTTCCAGTAAACTATTTAACACTTCATGTAGGAGCAGGAACTTTTAAGCCAGTTGATGCCGAAGAGATTTTAGAACATCCGATGCACAGTGAATATTTTGAGATAGGAATAGAAGCAAAAAAAAGCTTTAGATGAAGCAAAAAAAACACTTGCAGTTGGTACTACAGTTACAAGAACTATTGAATACTACGCAAGAACAAACAAAATCCAAGGTGAATGTGACCTATTTTTAAACCCAGCAAATAAACCAATTAAAGTTGATCATTTACTTACAAACTTTCATTTACCAAAATCAACTCTAATAATGCTTATTCATCATTTGTTGGATTAGAAAAAACATTAGAAATTTATCACGAAGCTATAAAAGAAAAATATAGATTTTACTCTTATGGTGACGGAATGTTAATTATATAAAAGGAAAATATACCGTGCCTCACTACGTACTATTTGATACAGAAACAACAGGAAATAAAGAAGAAGATAGAGTTATTCAATTTGGTGCAATGATTGTTGACCAAAGAGGAAAAGTAGAACCTTATGATGAGTTTTGCTCAAGTGATGTAGAAATAAAACTTGAAGCAATGGAAGTTCATAATATTACTCCTGATTTAATTGAAGGAAAACCTCTTGCTACTGAAACTTCATTTTACAAAAGATTAGAAGAATTAAACAATACTGAAAACTTTTTAATTGCCCATAATATCTCTTTTGACATGGGTATGATTGAAAAAGAAGGTTTTGTAAACCAATACCAACTAATTGATACTTTAAGATGTGCAAAACATCTATTTCCTGAAATGCCATTCCATAGACTACAATATTTAAGATATGCACTAAAGTTATATGAAAAAGAGCAAGAAGAAGCTTCAAAATATAATATCACGATTAAAGCGCATGATGCTATTGGTGATGTTCTTGTTATGAAACTGTTTTTAACAAAACTTGTTGCAAAATGTAGAGAGATTTATCCTGATTATAATCCAATGGATAAATTAGTAGAATTAACAAAAACTCCTGTTCTTATAAAAACGTTTAAATTTGGTAAACATAAAGGTAAAGAGATATCAGCTGTTGCAAAAGAGGATTCAGGATATTTAAACTGGATGCGTTCAAATATGGATTTGGATGAAGATTTAAAATACACTTTAGATAAAGTATTAGGTTCATCTTCCGACTATTAGTAAGCAAAGCCTTTACAATATAACTATAAAATAGTTTCCATAATAAACTAAAAAAAGGTTTTATTATGGAAATGCCAAACATCCTAAGAAGGCTTAAAATCCATCAAATAACTTCAATAATCTCTGTATTTTGACACTTATTCGTTTCTCTTATAATGTATATAGTATTACAAAATCTGAACTAATTCTTAAATTTCCTTAAAATATCTTAAAATTTCATATTAGTTTCATAAAATTACAATATAATTACATTAAATTTTTTACAGAAGGGTATGTTGTGAATAAATTTTCACGGATAGGATTTATTTTAGCAGCAGCTGGTTCAGCTGTAGGCTTGGGTAATATATGGAGATTTCCTTATATTACAGGTGAGTATGGTGGTGGAGCATTTATATTAGTGTATCTACTTGCAATTTTGTTTATTGGATTGACAGTATTCTTAGCTGAAGCAGTTATTGGTCAAAATGGTCAATCAGATGTTTCAACTTCATTTGTTTCACTTTCGAAGTCAAAAAAAATGAAAATTGGAAATTTGCTGGATTTATGGTTGCAACGGGATTAATCATATTATCTTTCTATTCTGTTGTTTTAGGATGGATTTTGGATTATGTAATTACATCTTTTTCATCACTTCCTACAGAAGCAAAAGTAGCTGGTGCAGCATTTGAAAAACTAATCTCTGATGATATTGGTTCTTTAATTGTATATCATACATTAATTGCAGGAACAGTAATATTTATTGTTTTAAAAGGTATTAAAGAAGGTATTGAAAAAGTCAACTTAATACTAATGCCTCTTTTAGGACTTATTTTAGTTGGATTACTTGGTTATGCTTTAACTTTAGACTCTTTCTCTCAAGCAGTTTCATTTATGTTTACTCCTGACTTTTCTAAAATTGATAGTAGTGCTTTATTAGCTGCATTAGGACAAGCTTTCTTTACTCTATCTTTAGGTGTTGGTACTATCTTAACTTATTCTGCTTCACTTCCAAAAGAAGCAAACTTTGTTAAGTCATCTTTTATGGTAGCTATTGTTGATACAGGTATCGCACTTATTGCAGGTCTTATCATATTTTCATATCTTTTTGCAGCTGGGGGGGCAGAGAGTGCAGCAGGTCCTGGACTTGTATTTATCTCACTTCCAGTAATTTTTTTTCAGGTTGGGGGGGAATTTTAGGTCAAATCATTGCAGTTTCATTTTTTTTGTTGCATTAGTTTTTGCAGGTATCACATCTGCTGTATCAATGATTGAACCTTCTTTAAGATTCTTTATTGAAAGATTTAATATTAGTAGAGCTAAAGCTACACTTATTTGTGGTGGTACATTTTATGTATTAGGTATCATTGCCCTACTTTCTATGTCAAAATCATTTGGTGCTGAGCTTACATTCTTTGGTAAAAATGCTTTTGATATCATGGACTTTATGTCATCATCAATTATGATGCCAATTGCAGCTATTTTAATTTGTATCTTCTTAGGATACTTCGTTGATAAAGCTGTTTTACAAGAAAAGTTTTTAAAACATACAAGTGAAACAATATTTAACATCTGGTACTTCCTAATTAGAATCGTTGTTCCTCTTGCAATTATTGTTTTATTCTTAAATAAATTAGGAGTAATTTAAATGAAAACAAATAATTTTTCAAGGGTTGGATTTATATTAGCAGCAGCTGGTTCAGCTGTTGGTCTTGGTAATATATGGAAATTTCCATATGTTACAGGAGAAAATGGTGGTGGTGCATTTGTACTTATATATTTAGTAGCTATTGCTCTAATTGGTCTTACTATATTTATTGCAGAATCATATATTGGGAAAGAGTCAAAAGCAAATGCAGCAGCAGGTTATCAAATTTTATCAAAATCTCAAAACAAAAACTGGAGATGGGGGGGTGGTTTTCAAATTTTTGCAAGTATTATAATACTCTCTTTCTATGCCTTTATTATTGGATGGATTATTGATTATCTTATTATTTCTGCTACAGGTCTTCCTACAACTATTAAAGAAGCTGAAGATACATTTACAAACCTTATTACGCAGAAAATTGGAACACAGATTTTATTCCATACTATTGTCGTATCAACTATGATTTTTATCGCTCTTAAAGGGATTAAATCTGGTATTGAAAAATTAAACTTAATTTTAATGCCTCTATTGGCTTTAATATTATTTGGCCTTTTAATGTACTCTATGACTCTTGATTCTTTTGGAAAAGCAATTGAGTTTATGTTTATGCCAAATTGGTCAAAAGTAAGTGTTGATTCAATATTAGCAGCGGTTGGACAAGCTTTCTTTACACTATCTCTTGGTATGGGTATTATTATTACATACTCAGCTTCTATGAGAAATGACACTAACTTTGTTAAGTCATCTATATTTGTAGCAATTGTTGATACATCTGTTGCACTTATTGCTGGTGTTATTATATTCTCATTCCTTTTTGCTGCTGGTGCAAAAAGTACTGCAGGACCAGGACTAGTATTTATTTCACTTCCACTTATCTTCGCTGGTGGGGGAGTATTTGGACAAGTTATTGCTGTTGCATTTTTCTGTGCTCTTTTATTTGCAGGTATTACATCAGCAGTATCTTTACTTGAACCATCAGTTAGATATTTAGTAGAAAAATTTGAAATGACGAGAGTTAAGGCAGTACTCTTAGCAGCAGGGTTTTCATGGACTTTAGGTATTCTTGCACTATTATCTATGAGTGCAGATTATGGAGAAATGTTAACATTCTTAGGTAAAAACTTATTTGATCATATGGATTATATGACATCATCTATAGCTCTTCCTATATCTGGATTTGTTACTTGTATTTTCTTAGGATATTTTGTAGATAAAAATATATTAAAGACTAAATTCTCTTCTGTATCAAGTATTGCTATATTTAATATTTGGTATGCATTAATTAGATATGTAGTACCTGTAGCAATTGCTCTACTTTTCTTAAATAAACTTGGAGTAATCTAATAACTAAAAGATAGGATTTTCCCTATCTTTTATGCACTTATATTTTCAAAAATAACATTATCTGCAATTGTAGATGCTTTTTGCATCTTATCTTTTGAATCAACTGTCCAGCATACAAACTTTTTACCATACCATTTACAAAATTTTGGAAGCATTGTATCAAGTAGTTTATAATCAAGTGATACAAAATCAGGTCTTGATTTAATTAACCTATAAAGAAAGGTAAGTTTAGAAAATTTTATTTGAAATTTGTGTAAATCTCCATAAATAAATCCTCTTACAAAATTTGGACGATATTTTTTAAACCATGTTATTACATGAATATTAAAAGAACAAACAGCAAACTCTCCCCCCCTATAGTTTTCAAGGATTTTTGAAAGAATAGTCTCAAACTCCCCCCCCACTTTACCATAATTTTTAATCTCTACTAAAACAGGAACTTTAGCATCAATTAACTTTAAGACATCGCTAAGCAAAGGGATTGTTTCATTAGTATTATATAAAAACTTGTCATTTAACTCTTTATAATTATAACTATCTATTTTTCTTTTATTTGAACAAACTCTTAATAGATTTTTATCATGAAAAACAACAATTTTCTTATCTTTTGTCATTCTTACATCAAGTTCAATAGCATAGTTATTATCTATTGCTTTTTTTTAAATGATAAGTAAGAGTTTTCGGGAATAGCTTGCCCAGTATGTAGTCCTCTATGAGCAATAGGCCTTTGTACTAACCAATTCATAAGACTCCTCTTTTTTTTGAATTGATTGTACAGTGAGTAGATTTCACTTTAGTTACAAGTGAAATATATAAAAATTTATTTTTTTTCTAGATTCTAACTCTTCTACAGCTTTTTCAATATTATCAAAAGATATATCTTTTAAGTCTTCAACACTCATATCCCACCATTGAAGTTTCATAAGTCTTTCAATAATTTCATCATCAAATCTATATTTTAATACTTTTGCAGGAACTCCTCCAACTATTGCATAAGGAGGCACATCTTTTACAACTACTGAACCACCTGCAATAATTGCTCCATCTCCAATAGTTAAACCTCTTTTAACTACAGCTAAAGAACCTACCCAGACATCATTACCAAATATTGTCTCTTTTGGTCTTTCAATCTTTTTTTTGGTCAAAATCTTCAATGTAATCTGGAAAATGTAACTTTAGATTATATTGAATAGCCGATGAACTAAGCCAGGTTGTTGGATGATCAAATGCACCAAGTTCACAATTTTTACCAATTGAACAATACTTTCCCATCTTTGTAGCAGGGAAAAGTGTTGTACCACTGTTAATAAAAGTATAACTACCAATATTTGATGAATGTTTTATATTTGCTGTTCCAACTAATCTAACTGGTGCATTTAAAACTGTATTTTTACCAACTTTCGCCTCTTTTGAAATATAATTTATATCTTTTTTCTTTACTGCTTCCATCTTTTCCCTTTTTTAGATTATTTTTTTATATTTATAATTCTTTCATCTCTTTGAGCAATATATTTTGAGATTTTATTTATAAATATTTGAGTACTCTCACCCTCTTTATAGTTTCCTAAATAGTGCTCTTTTATACTTTTTCTTTCATTTTTATTTGAATCATTTAAAAGTTCATCTTTTAAAATAGTTTCAAACTCATCAAAATTATTTTTATTTATTGTTTTAAAAGCTTTTGAAAGCTCATCTATACTTTGATCTTCAAGAACTTCCATATAAGCTGCTGGTTTATCAGTATGAAGATAATCAATCATTACTGAGGTATTATCAAAAAAAATGTAAAATCAACTAAAGTAAATACATCATTTATATCCTCTTCTCCCATATAGAATGCATTTTCTGATTGACTTATCATTTTCATGATATTTTCATTTGAAACTCTTACATCATCACTTCTCGCACCAACCGCAGAATGTGGCTTATAAATCAAAATATATTCATCGTTTTCTAATATTTTTTTTACTAATTTTTCTCCAAAAATTGGAACAGAAGTATAATTCATAGAAGGGTGTGTAGCTTCCCAAGTTGGAGCATATAGAATTACTTTTTGACTCTCTTTTTTTATCAATGCTCATAGCTTGATAAAATCTAACTGAGGACGTCCAACTTGTATAAACTTATCAGGATTGAAATTTAAGAGATACTCTTTATATCTATCAACTCCTCTTTGTCCTACAGTAAATACATAATCATAAGATTGAGACTGATTTGATCGCATAGACTCTTTTTCACTTTCACCATGATTTAGATGAATATGATACCCCCCCCTACTATATCTTACTGCTTGAAAGTTCTTTAATGAGTTGTTTATATATAAAGTTATTGCAAACTCATTATCTTGATAAAACTCAATCAAATTTGTAAAATCCTGGATATAAACTACTTCAAAAACTTGGTCATTTATAAACTTCAAATATACTGCATAATCAGTGATAATATACAAAAGTTTATGTTTTTTATCTAACTCTTCAAAGGGCTTTTGCCACTGTTTAATCTGATAGTAAGAATCTATACCACCAGAAAAATAGGCTATTACTTCACAATTTTTATAATTCATATTTTATTATAACTCTTTTATTTTTTCTATTATTTCTGTTGTTGAGATATGGGGGGGAGTTCTTGGCAAATATAACACTTCACAAATATCATTAAACTCATCAAACTTTCCTGTCCAATCACATCCCATAACTAAACAATCTGCATCATGTTTTAAAAGATACTCTCTTTTTTGCTCTAAGGATTCTTCTAAAAAAACACTATCAACAAATTTTAGTGATGATATAATTTCCATTCTCTCTTTTTGAGAATAAACCGGATATCTTTGTTTTTTTTATTAAAATTCAACTTGTCAGAAGAAATACCAACAATTAACTTATCACCATAAGATGATGCTCTTTTAAGAATTTCTAAATGGCCTTGATGAAAAATATCAAATGTGCCAAAAGTTACAATTCTTTTCATTAACTCTCCCAAAAATTAATCTTATTAGATAATGTCTAAAATATTTGAAGCGCAATTATATAAAAATAAAATGTAATAAAAAAGGAATTACATTTACATTACTTATAGTTCTTGTCAAGTACTTAAAAGTTTTATATAAGTTTGATAATCAAAAGCTTAGTAAAAAAAACAAAATTATTTAATTAAACTAATTTTAAATATTATTTTATTACTTTTTCTATTTATATTATAAGAATATATAATACACAAAAAAAACTTTAGAAGAATTATTTTCCTCTAAAGTTTCTGTTTGAATCTCTCTTTGTAGTTTTTTTTAGATTTTGCACCTGAATTCTGTTGTTCACCTTTATGTGGTACTTTTTTTTACCTTTTCTCTCACTAAGTTTCTTTTTTTTGTTTGAACTTTTTGTCTAGGTTGTCTATCTTTTAAAGGGAAATCATCATGAATCTCTCTTTTTACATTTAATTTTAAATTACGTTCAATTTTTGTAAATTTATTATAATCTTCAACTGTAAGAATTGTAATTACTTGACCTTTTTTTTCCTGCACGCCCAGTTCTTCCAACTCTATGTGTAAAGTCATCAGTTGATTCAGGTAGAGTATAGTTTATTACAAGTGGTAATCTTTTATATCTAAACCACGACCCGCAATATCTGTTGCAATTAAAACTTTTATTTTTTTTATTTCTAAAATCTTTTATAGCTTGAACTCTATCTTTATACTCAATAGAACCATGAATTGGTGCAGCTATTACACCGTGTTCTTTAAAGTGTTCCATAGCTGCATCAGCTGCATCTTTTTTTATTTACAAATAGAAGTATTTGCTTACAATTTGATTCTTTTATTATCTTTGTTACTAACTCTTTTTTCTTTTTAACATCAACTTTAAAAGCTCTATGAGCAATAAGTTCTACTTTATCTCTTCTATCATGAATCTGTACAGTTACAGGGTCTTTTAAGAACTCTTTTGCAAGTTTTCTGATATTTTGAGAAACTGTTGCAGAACACATTATAATTTGTCTATAAGGTGAACACTCTGCAAAAATCTCTTCTATTTCTTCAAGAAAACCCATTTCTAGCATAGTATCAGCTTCATCTAAAACAATAAAGTTTACTGAACTTAAATCAAGAATATCATCTCTTACTAAATCTAGAAGTCTTCCTGGAGTAGCTACAACAATATCAACACCAGTTTCTATAACCTGTGCTTGTTTTGTTCTACTTGTTCCGCCAATTACTTTTGTATGTTTTACTTTTAAAAACTTTCCATAATCTGAAAGTGATTTAGATACTTGTTCTGCTAACTCTCTTGTTGGAACAATTATTAATCCTCTTAAAACTCTATTATTAAAGTTAATATTTGCATTTGCTCTATGTAACATAGGTAGCGTATATGCTGCTGTTTTACCTGTTCCTGATTTTGATGCAGCAATTACATCAATCTTTTTATTTACAAGAGGTATAACTTTTTTTTGAACCTGTGTTGGAGTATCATAACCTTGTACTTCAATTGCTTTTAAAATTGATGGATGTAAGTCTAATTTATCAAATTTATTAATAGGATATCCTTTCTAATATACACTAGACATGATTTCATCATCTAAATATGCGTCAATCATTGAAATTAGTTTCTCATTAGAAACTACACCTTGTTTATTAAATAAAACAATCTCTTCTCCAAAATCATTTTTAATAAAATGCTCTTCATTTGTAACTTTTTTTTATAAAGTTCTTTTATATCATCAGCAGAGTCAATTTCATTGTATAAAAACCAATTTGCAGTTGTATCTTCAATTCTTACTAAGCCGTAAGTTTTGGTATCATCGACATAATCTTGGATTGTACCATTATCAAATCTTGCACCTACAACTATATCATTTTCATTTAAAATCATTTCCATTTATAATAAACCTTAAACTTCTTATTTTTCGCAATGATACCCATTTTTTTCATTAATTTGTGAATAATCAAATTTTTAGTTAAAATTTCAAAAAAGATAAGAGAATAAGAAATGGAATTTAACGGATTTAAAGAAAATGCTTTAAAATTTTTAGATGAAATAGAACAAAATAACAATAAAGCATGGTTTGAAGCAAATAGATATAGATGGGAAGAACTTATTTTAGAACCAAATAAAGCCTATGTAGAGGAGATGGGAGAACATCTTATAGCTCTTGCACCTTTTATAAAAGCTCAACCCAAAGCTGGTGGTTCACTTTTTAAAATATATAGAGATACTAGATTTTCACATGATAAAACTCCTATAAAAACAAAAATAGGTATCATGTTTTGGCAAGGTATTTTACACAGAATGAAATGTCCCTGCTTTTATATGCAATACAAATCACATGAAGTATTAGTAGCAACAGGAATTAGAGCTTTTAAAGATGAACTTTTAAAAAAACTATAGGGAGTATATAAAAGTTGAAAAAAAATGCTCGTGCCTTACATAAAATTCTTGAAGATCTAAAACAAAAAGGTATAACTATCCCAGAACCAGAATTTAAAAGAGTTCCAGTAGGTTTTGATAAAGATAATAAATATTCATATTTAGCAAGATACAAAGGTTTATTGGTTTATAAAACATTTAAACCAAATAAAACTTTCCATTCTAAAAAAAATCATAAACTATAACTTCAAATTTTATGATTCTACATTGGAACTTTTTAATTGGTTAGATGAATTTATAAAAAGTATAAAAGAGTAATACAAAACTACTCTTTATTATTCCTTTTTTTCTTTCTTTCATTTAATTTTTCTAAAAGTGCAGAAGTAAATATACTACCAGGAATTGCATATAAAGCAATACCTAAGAAACTAACAATAGCTGTTAGTATTCTACCAACAGCTGTTATTGGATACATATCACCATAACCAACAGTAGTAAAGGTTATAATCGCCCACCACATAGTTGTAGTCATACTTGTGAAAACTTCAGGCTGTATCTCTTTTTCAAAATGATACACCACAGGAGCAAGAGTTAATACAAGTACTAATAAAACTACAAAAATAAATATAAATTCCTCTTTTTTCTCACGTATAATACTAAATAAAAGATTATCAAACTCTGCATATTTTGCTACTCTAAATAGTTTAAATATTCTAATAACTCTTAAAGCTCTTAAGAAACCTAAATCAATATTCAATATAGATAGATAAAAAGGAAGTATAACAATTAAATCAATTATCATGAAAGGAGTAAAGGCATGTTTTAACCTACTTCTTTTATGATGATAATTAATACTATATATTCTAAGTATATACTCTATAGTAAATAGAATGATAGTTATTGTATTTATAACATCAAAAACACCCATATATTCATTAAAGCTTTTTTCAGTTTCTAAAAACATCACAACGATACTTATTATAATATTTATAAAAATAAAAGCTTGAACAATCACTCCATAGTTATGAGTTGTTGGATATTCAAAAATTGTATAAAGATGTTTTTTTAAATCTTTCACGGTCTAACTTTTTTACTCATTCTATTTAATATTTCATAAGTTTTACTAACATCATAAGTTGCACTATGGTAAGAATTTGGGTCAAACTCAATCCCATAATAAAAACAGGTCTCATCTAGCTTTGGATTTTTAATATTTCCTCTAACATTTAAGGCTTTCACTATATGTTTATTCTCTTTCATAGTACAAAAATGATTTTCAAACTCTGCTATTTTATATAAATGCCTTAACTCAAAACTAATATTATGAGCAATAAGTGTTTTTGCATCTTTACAAAACTCTACAAACTCTAAATCTTCACTATAATATGAGCTATAAGAAGCACCTGCACGATGAGCCAATATCTTTTCAGGAGTTAGTTTATGAACTGCATAAGAGTATGGATTTACAGGATACCTTGATAAGTAATATCGATGAAATTTATCCACTACTTTATACCTATTCTCTTCTAAAATTACCTTTACAGCAGCAACTTCTATAACATCATGTTCATTTGTTGTATTTGTTTCAAAATCTAATATAATCATTTTGAATTATATTAGATTTTTACTAATTTATGTCTTTACATTTAAATTTTTAGGATATACTGAAGATAAAATCCAAATAAAGGAGACAAAATGGCTAAAGGTAAAGATGTACAAAAAGCAGCTAAAAAAAAGTGCCTGCAAAATCAATGAAAGAAAAAAAGAGCAGAAAAAAAAGCAAAAAAAAGCTTCAAAATAATATATAAATTAAAAAGGAAATATTATCGTTAAAACAAATTATTCATATGAAAAAAGAGCAAAAGAAATAGAAAAACAAAAGAAAAAAAGAAGAAAAACGTAAAAAGAAACTATCTCTAAAAGCTGGTGATACTGAAGAGCAAACAGAAGAGATAGATTTAAACACAGATAAGCAGATTAAATCTGACTTATAATATATCTCTATACTAGGCCTCTATTTATTTTACCCAATTTGAGGCCCACTGTTTTTGTTCTTCTTTTGTAAGAAAAGTCCAAATTACAATACGGCTAATCTTTTGACCATGTTGCATCTGTATAGTGTCATATTCTAGTGGTTTGATTTTATCTATTTCATCATATATAAAAGGAAGATTATCTTTTTTTTGAAACTATAGTGCTAAACCACATACAGTTTTTAGCATATTTTTTTACTTTGTCTAATCATAGCTTTTACAAAAGCCACTTCTCCACCCTTACACCATAATTCATTCTTTTTCCCACCAAAGTTTAAAGAGGCTTTATCAACTACTTGTTTTGTAAGGTTTTGAACTTTTCTTTTACTTCCAGCTTCTGCTTCTTTTTGAGACTTGTGAAAAGGAGGATTACATAAAGTAAAATCAAACTTATCATTTTCTTTAATAATACCTGTAAAAATACTATCAGGATTTATCTGTAATCTACACTCAACATTTCCTAGTAAAGAAGGATTTGATTCTATAATCTTTTCAGATGAGTTAATAGACTCCTTTTCAATATCACTTCCAACAAAAGACCAGCCATATACACTATTTCCTACTATTGGATAAATACAGTTTGAGCCTATTCCAATATCTAATCCTTTGATTTTTGAACCTGTTGGAATATCATCATTATGGAATTCAGCTAATAAATCAGCAATATAATGAATATAATCAGCACGTCCAGGAATTGGTGGACATAAATATCCTTTTGGAATAGACCATTTTTTTTATGTTGTAAAAATGTGCTAAAAGCGCTTTATTTAAAGTCAAAACTGCATCTGCATTTGCAAAATCTATTGAAAGTTCATTATATTTATTTTCAAAAACGTAATCTTCAAGAGCTGGTAGACTTTTTATTAGTTTTGGAAAGTTATATCTTTTGTTGTGAGGATTACGTGGGTGTAAACCTTTTTTTTATGTTGTTTATGTGACATTATATTTTCTTAATAATTTATTTTTTTTGTTTAGTATGATTTTAATTTTAATACAGAATCTATTGATTCATAATTGTATATTTCATATTCTTTATTTTTAGCTTTTATAGTATGAACTGCCATTCTATCTGCTAACTCATTTCCTTCGATACCTGCGTGGCCTTTCACATGGTTTATTGTTAGATTATTTTTAATCTTTTCATACAATAAATGAGCAGACTTAATTAACTCAAGGTTTTTAATCTCTCCACCTTTTTTTAGTCCATCCTTTAGCCTTCCAACCATATGCCCATGTACAAATACAATCAATACTATATTTTGAATCAGAGAATATAGTATTTGGATAATCTGGATTTGCCTCACATAACTGTAATGCTTTATACAGAGCATTTAATTCAGCTATGTTATTTGTACCAACTTTCACATAAGCCCCCCCATAATAAAGGGTTGGACTAGAATCAGAAGAATAAACTGCCAGTCCACTTCCAGCTTCACCTGGATTTCCTGAACAAGCTCCATCACAATAGATATTTAGGCTTCCATTTTCTTGCGTATGTTTTTTATTAACTTCTTTTTGTTTTGTAGTTTCAGTTTTTTTAGGATTTCTAAAAGATGAAAGGGTTTCGTAGTTTTTGATAATCTGATCTTGAGTTTTAAGTGCTAACTTACCTTTTAAAAGAATCAAAAGATTTGTATCTTTAGTATTTAATTCTTTTTCTAAAATATTTGATTTCCAAGTATCTTCAAGGGGGGGAAAAGGTAAATCTAAAATCTTAGCTTGTGCTTTATTTAAAGTAGAATCATATTGTATTAGCTCAAGATAGTTTTTATCAATTTTCATTTGTCATTCCATATTTTTTTGATGCAAGTATATCAAAATATATTTGATATAATTAAAATATTATAATATTCAAAGGTATTTTGTGGAATTAATTACATCTACTAACACTCATTCAATAGCCGTTATGTTACTAACTACTTTGGCTCTTTTTTTTATTTACTCGTGAAAAAATTCCATTAGAAACTTCTAGTCTTTTTATCATTGTTGCATTAACTGTAGGTTTTACTATTTTTCCTTTTGAGTATGAAGATGGTTATATCCATGCTTTAGATTTTTTCTCAGGATTTGGACATGAAGCCTTAATAGCTGTTTGTGCTTTAATGATAGCAGGACAAGGATTAGTACGAACTGGTGCTTTAGAACCTGTAGGAAGAGTACTTTCAAAACTTTGGAATATTTATCCTAAACTATCACTTCTTCTTACTTTGATAGTAGGCGCAACATTGAGTGCTTTTGTAAACAATGTTCCTATTGTAGTTTTACTATTACCAATACTTACAGCTGTTTCAATAAAAACAAAAACTTCAGCATCTAAAGTTCTGATGCCTATGGGATTTGCTACATTAATAGGAGGAATGAGTACAACTATTGGAACATCAACAAATCTACTAGTTGTATCAGTTGCAGTTGATATGGGGGGGATGAAAAGCTTTGGAATGTTTGATTTTTTTTCTTCCAGTTTTAATTGCAGGTTTCTTTGCAATGCTTTATTTGTGGCTGATTGTACCTTATTTTATAAAAGAGAGAAAAACACCACTTACAGATACTTCACCTAGAGTATTTACAGCAAAACTTAATGATTCCAGAAGATTCTAGTTCAAAAGATCAACCACTAAATGAGCTTATTGAAAAAACAGATGGAATGATGAAGGTTTTAAGAATACATAGAAATCATACAGACATGTATATCTTACCAAACTCAAATACTATAATAAAAGCTGAAGATATGTTAGTTGTAGAAGATACTCCTGAAAATCTAAAAAGCTATGAAACTATTTTAGAAGCTGTATTATATAGTAGTTTAGGTGCAGTTGATGAAGAACATCCTTTGATGGCGGAAGACCAACAAATAGCAGAAGTAATCATCTCACAAGGCTCAAAACTAAATAATACAACACTATCTCAAAGTAGATTTTTAAGAAGACATAATTTAGTAGCATTAGCTTTACACCGTTCAGGAAAAAAGACTGAAACAGTTTTAAAAAAATATATCAGATGTAAATCTAAAAATAGGTGATGTATTATTAATTCAAGGAAAAAGTGAACATATTTTAGAACTAAAACAGACAAGAGAACTATTAGTTTTAGATGCAACTTCTGATTTAACACATACAAAACAAGCACCTTTGGCATTTTTAATCATGTTTGGTATCGTTGCAGTTGCAGCTTTAGGAATTCTTCCAATTGCAATAAGTGCAACTCTTGGTGTATTTTTGATGTTTTTAACTTCTTGTATAAATTGGAAAGATGCCTCTTCTGCTCTAAACACACAAGTAATACTTATAGTTGTAGCATCTTTGGCTTTAGGGGGGGAAGCACTTTTAAAAACGGGTGCAGCATCATATCTAGCACACATATTTGTGTCAACCATGGATGGAATGTCCACAACCTTTATGTTAAGTGGATTGATGTTATTAATGGCAATTATGACAAATATCGTATCAAATAACGCTGCAGCTGTAATTGGTACACCAATTGCTATAGGAATTGCGCAACAACTAAGTTTGCCAGCAGAACCTTTTGTGTTAGCAGTTCTTTTTGGAGCAAATATGAGTTATGCAACACCTATGGCATATAAAACAAATCTTTTAGTTATGACAGCAGGAGGATATACTTTCTCTGACTTTTTAAAAGTTGGTATTCCTCTTACTTTTATAATGTGGATGACTTTTTCTTGGTTATTACCAATACTATATAATATATAAAAGGGGGGGCTATTGCCCCCCCCTAAACTATTAATAATGATTTAAATGTTTTGTATTTTCACCATTGTATGAAATAATCTTATCAAGTCTAATTCTAGTTCCTTCTTTAGTATCCATATATTCAGAACCATCAATATTTAAAAACTTTAATATTCTTGATTTAATACTTATTTTGTCATTGTTATTATTTAAGTAAACTAATTCACACTCTTCTTTTCTTTTGTATAATTTTTCAAACTCCTTAAAAAGTTCGTTTGAAATTCTCACGTAGTTATTTATGCTTTTGTAGCTTGTCATTTTCTATCCTTTGTTATTAATTCTTATTAGTTGTATATGCAACTATAAAAATAAAAAAATATTAAAGTTCTAATTTATCAACAATTTTGAAAAACATCTCAATCTCTTCTGATGTAAGCTTTTCATTTAAAGACTCTCTAAATGATGTAACTTCTTCGATTGTATTTTCCAATATAAGTTCACCTGTTTTGGTTAACTCAATTTTTTTATGTCTTTTATCCTCTGCAGTTTCAGATTTTTTTATCAATCCTTTTTTCTCTAAAGAGTCTAAAGAACGGCTAATTGTTGTCTTATCTTTTCCTAAAAGATTTGCAATTCTTATTTGATTTGCATTTGGTTCAGACTTTATAATCTCTAATGTTGCTCTTTGTTCTATAGCTATATTGTATGGGCTTAACTTTCTGTTTAGTGTTTTATTAACACTATTTGCACCACGTATAAATCTATAAGCGATAGAATTTTTTAAAGCTTGATTCATCAATTTCCTTTAGTTGCATATGCAATTATTGCATATGCAACCTTTTTCTTTTATTAAACGATTATAAAACTTTTATTAAAACTTGTAGATATTCTTAAAATTAAAAGCTAAGTATGCTAAAATCAGCTTTTAAAACATATATATTTGAAGGTATTTTGTGTCAATATTTACTTTACAATCTTTAGCTGGTGGCTTTCTAGATGAGGACTTACAACATTTTAATAAATATTTTGATGACTGGTGTATTCAATTTGATAGTTATGAAGATGCTATGGATATAATGCAAACTCTTGAAAACAATGAAACTATTGATATTGTTGAGATAACACCATTGAGCTATCCAAAATATTTTTTTTAATTCTTTAAAAGGCACTATTTACACAACTAGACAGGTTGGAAACAAAATTATCTGTATCGTAGAGCCATATATAGGTTCTAGTTTTAAAATCGCAATATGTGATCTTAAAACAAAAAAACGTAGAACTAACAAAAACTAACTACAAAACTATTCCAAGTGTAGAGAGCGCATTTGCTCGTTATGGTAGCTAGTTATTCTTAATCAAAATATAAAAGGAAAACTTTTTGAATGAAAATCTAATCTATGTATTTGTAGCAATAGCAGCTTTTGTAGCCTATAAAAAATATACTCAATACAAAGTACTAAAACTAGTACCCTCTTTACTTAAACAAGGAGGACAAATAGTTGATGTAAGAACAGTAGATGAATTTACCATAGCCCACAAAAAAAAGGAAGTAAAAATATCCCACTAGAACTACTAAAAAAATAGAATAAATGAACTAGACAAAACTAAGCCCATAATCCTTTGCTGTGCAAGTGGAAGCAGAAGTGGTCTTGCAAAACGTTTATT
>JDSG01000087.1_pt1 | contig 32033 bp, 64 predicted proteins | sample 199341 | NCBI WGS metagenome assembly JDSG01 (sample SAMN02584197, study PRJNA231836) | bioreactor metagenome | isolation source: continuous culture bioreactor short generation time transfer1 day 52 after... | place: Germany: Bremen | reverse complement strand
CAAAATTAAGAGGGACAATTTCCCTCCTAATTTCTAATAACTTAATGTTGTAAAATCATCATTAAGTAGTTCAGCTGCAATTTTTGGTGGCTTTGCAATTGTAATACCATCTAATAATGCACTTTTGTCTTTATTTACACTTGGTAAATATAAGGGACAAACCTGAACATTAGCACCATTTTTTTAATAATGCTTTAAAAGCATACTAGGCGACTTTTTTTGCTGGTTCAAATATTGCTGTTACAGTATCTTTTAAAGCAAGCTTACCTCCTGCTGCACACATAGTGATATTTACTTTTTTCTTTGCTTTCATTGTCATCATAGAAAGAATCATTGCCATCATTTGAGTCTGTTCATCTCCAGATGTTAAAATTACATTTAATCCTTTTTTTTCAGATGCAATTGCATTTGAACTAAAAAGAAAAACTCCTAATGCCACTATTGATAAAAACCTTTTCATATAATCTCTCCTTATAAAAATATTTTTTTATTTAATACTTATTCTTATAATTATAGAACTACTTGACTTAAACCATGAATACTAATTCATCTTTTTCTTATTAAATTAATCTTTGTAATATATAAACTAAAGTAAAATTACCAACTTTAAATAATATGAGAATATATGAAACTAACACAAATACAAATAGAAGAATTTAATACAAATGGTTTTTTAATTATTAAGAATTTCCTAAATGAAGAATCATGTGATAGAATTTTAAAAAAAAGCAAAAGAACACTTAGAAAAAAAACAAGCTCCTATAGAATCAGAACAAGAGTATATGAGTTTAGATGAAAATAAAATTACAGTAAGACGTTTAAGACAAGTATATGATAGAGAAGAAATTTTTAAAGAATGGATGACAAATAAAGAAATTAGACCCATTTTAAAACAAGTTTTAAATGATACTCCTATATTAACACTTGCTCACCACAACTCAATTATGACAAAACTTCCACATGAAAGCACTAGAACTTTTTGGCATCAAGATAGACGATATTGGAATTTTCAGAATGATAATTTAGTATCAGTTTGGTTAAGTTTAGGTGATGAATATTTAGAAAATGGATTATTAGAATTTATTCCAAAATCTCATAAAATGAATTTTTCTTCTAATAGATTCGATGATATTTCAAACTTTTTAGATGAGAATCAAGAAAATCAAGAATTAATTAAAACAAAAGTTTCACAGAATTTAAAAAAAAGGAGATATTGTATTATTTCATTGTAAAACACTTCACCATGCAAATAAAAATCAAACAGATTCTGCAAAAATCTCTTTTGTATATACAGTAAGAGCTTCAAATAACAAACCCATAAAAAAATACAAGAAGCGACTATAAGGAAATAATCCTTGACTAATTTAATCACATTAATAGAGACTAAAACTAAACTTTCATCTAAAGCTATAAAAAAATATTATTTCATTACTTGAAGATGGCTGTACTATTCCATTTATTGCACGTTATAGAAAAGATATGACTGATAATGCAAGTGATGAAGATTTAAGAATTTTTGAAGAAGTTTTCACATATTCTCAAAAACTTTTAAAAAGAAAGGAAGAGATAAAAAAATCTTTTAGATGAAAAGAATTTCTTAAATGACAGAGTTCAAAAAGCTTTAGATGAAGCTCAAACATTACAAGAGTTGGAAGATATTTATTCACCTTTTAAAGATAAAAAAAATCTTCACGAACATCTAATGCAATTGAAAATGGTTTAGAACCTTTAGCAAATATTATTCATAGTTTGAAATATTCAAAAGGAGAGATAAATCAAAAAGCAAGAAACTTTATAAATAAAAAAGTTCTAGATACAAATGAAGCTATAAAAGGTGCACAAGATATTATTGCACAAAGATATGCAGATGATTTTAAATCAAAGGAGATTATTAGAAAACTAATATCAAACTGGGGGGGTGAAATTCATATAAAAGAAGCAAAAGAATTTGACAAAGATGGAGTTTATTCAAATTTTGTTAATAGTATTGAAAAAAATAAAATATATAAAGCCTCATAGAACGCTAGCAATACTAAGAGCTGTAAATGAAAAACAACTTTCAATAAAAGTAGAAATAGATGAAAAACACATTTTAGAAAATATAAAAAAATATAAGATTCCATCATGGGCAAATACTTCCAAAGAGTTAGTATATGATGCTTATAAGGATGGATTAAAAAGATTGCTCCTTCCTAGTTTAAAAAGAGAAGTTATCACCACTTTAAAAGATAGAGCTAGTGCAGAGGCAATTGAGCTATTTGGGAAAAATCTAAAAGAACTATTACAAACAGCACCATTAGTAAATCAAGTGATTTTAGGAATGGATCCAGGATATGTATCAGGTTGCAAATTAGCAGTTATTGATAAAAATGGCATCTATTTAGAATCAAATGTTATTTATCCTACAAAACCAAAAGAGGATATCAAAAACTCCTCTAAAACAATTCTTGAATTGATAAAAAAGCATAATGTAACTTCCATAGCTATTGGAAATGGTACAGCTTCAAGAGAAACAACTCAGTTTATATCAAATCTTAAAAAAAGAACATAATCTTAATATAAATTATGCGATAGTTAGTGAAATCGGTGCGAGTGTTTATTCTGCATCAAAAATTGCACAAGAAGAGTACCCTACTCTTGATGTAACTATAAGAGGTGCAATTTCTATTGCTCAAAGATTACGTGATCCAATGGCAGCTTTAGTTAAAATTGATCCAAAATCTCTTGGAATTGGTCAATATCAACACGATGTAAATCAAAAAGAGTTAGAGCAAAAATTAGAAAATACAACTATTGATTTAGTAAATAAAGTTGGTATTGATTTAAATTCAGCTTCTTATAAACTGCTCTCTTTTATTTCAGGAATATCAGAAAAACTAGCAAAAAATATTGTTCTACATAGAGATGGTATAAGAAAATTCGCTTCAAAAAAAAGAACTTCTTGAAGTAAAAGGAATTGGAGCAAAAGCCTATGAACAAGCTGTAGGTTTTTTACGCATAAAAGATGGAGAATCTATTTTAGATAATACAGGAATCCATCCAGAAGACTATGAACTTACTAAAAAACTTCAAGAAAAATATGATTTAAATAATAATCTATTAAATAAAATAGAACAAATAGCAACTGAGCTAAATACAAGTAGTTTAAAACTTGAAGACATAATTAAAGAGCTACAAAAACCAGGATTTGATATAAGAGAAAACTTCAATCAAGTGAAATTTGCATCTGATATAACTTCTATTGAAGATTTAAAAGAAGGATTTATTATCTCAGGAATAGTTAGAAATATAACAGACTTTGGAGCTTTTATTGATATTGGACTTAAAAATGATGCTTTACTTCATATTTCGCAGATATCACAAAAAAGGATAAATCATCCTAGTGAAATCTTATCAATAAATCAAAATTTAGAAAAAATAAAAGTTATATCTATAGATTTAGAAAAACAAAAAGTAAGTCTTAGTTTAAAATAAAACTACTTTTGTGACACCTTATGTGACACCTTTATTATATAATATAATCAAAAAGGATATATTATGCAATATTGGAGTTGCAATAAGTGTAAAAACAACATGTCAACTAAAAACTATAAAAATATGGAACCATTTAATGATAACTATGTATTAATATATAGATGCGACAAATGTAACCAACAAAACTGTTTAGAAACAAAAAATGCTATTGAAATTCATGGTGCTAAAGTTATGAAAGTATTTGATAAAGATGTTTATAACAATCAACAAATTATTAATGAACTAACAAGACTAAAACTTTCTCTTTAATATTGATTATTATCAATGAAACCTAATATTATATTGATTATAATTATCAAAAAAAATAAAAAGGTTTTATTTATGGAATATACTTTTGTACTAATAATTCATCTTCTTTGTGCAATAATATTTATTGGTTTCATTTTTGCTGACGTTGTAGTTTTCCCTGCTGTAAAAAAATAGATATGGTGAAGAATTTCACACAAATATGATTGAGGCAATTGTTGGACGTGGACTTAAAATTTACCCTCCTATAGTACTAATACTTATGGGAACTGGTGGTTATATGTTTACAAAATATGCTAATAGCAATTTAGGTTTTTTTGATACTCCTTTACAAATATTACTTATGATAAAACTGTTTTTTGTACTTCTCATAGTACTAGGTGTTATCTATACTATGTATTGTAAACTTACTAAAAAAAGAGCCTGTAGGCTTTATGAACTATTTTCATACTTATGCATTAATCTTAGGTATTGCAATTGTTATACTTGCAAAACTAATGTTTGTAGTTTAAAAAGGATTCTAATATGTCATATACAATTGTTTTAATTATTCATTTACTTTGTGCAATCGTTTTTATAGGTTTTGTATTTGCAGATGTTATTGTATTGCCTGCTATGAAAAAAGTTTTAAATGAAGAAGAACATCAAAACGTGATGAATGTAATATCTCAAAGAGCTAGAAAAATATTTCCTATTTCTGTTTTAATTCTTATACTTTCAGGAGGATATATGTTCTCTAAATATATAAATTCTGAACTTGGAGTATTTAATTCACCTTTACAAATTTTATTATTGATTAAATTTATTTTAGCGATGATTATTGCATTAGGTATTGTTTACTCTTTATCAAGAAAACTTCTTAAAAAAAACAGCCTCATCCTATAATGAAACACTTTCATAAGTTCGTATTAGTTACAGGTATTATTATTGTTGTTTTAGCAAAATTTATGTTTGTAGTATAAAACTAGAGAAAATCTCTAGTTTTTATACGCAATAGCATCTACTTCAACTAAAACATTTTTAGGTAATGTTTTAACTGCTACAGTTGCCCTTGCTGGTGCATCTTCAGCATTAAAGTATTCACCATATATTTCATTGAAAGTTGCAAAATTATCCATATCAGATAAATAACAGTTTGTTTTTAAAACATTATTATAAGAAGAGCCACCCTCTTCTAATACAGCTTTTAGATTTTCCATAACTGTTCTTGTTTGTTCTTGAATTCCACCTTCAACTATTTCCATTGTTTCTGGATTTAAGGCAATTTGCCTGATGTAAAAATTAGCTTTTCAAATGCTGTTGCTTGGTTATATGGTCCAATTGCATCTGGAGCTTTTTTTTGTTGATATAATTTCTTTCATAATATTTCATCCTTATCTTTAAAAAAAAGGATTATACTCTATTTTTCTATAGGAAAGAATAATTCAATATTCTTTTTAAAGTTTTGTAAAAATTCTGGCTTATTTAACACAAGACCTTTTTGACTAAGTGCCACTTTTACTAATTGTTTAGAAAAAGACATAGTATTCTCATCTTCTAAATATGTATTAACATCTACCCACTTTGCTTCAACTATCTCCTGAGTATCTTTTATATCTATTTTTAAACTTAGTGGTTTAGCTAAACAAAGTATATACAGATTTGATTTATGAAATTGATGTGGATATAAATGACTCAAAGAAACTATAGAGTTAAACTTTACTTCTATTCCAGTCTCTTCATAAACTTCTCTTTCACAAGCTTTTGAAATCATTTCACCATCATCTATATGACCACCAGGAAGTTTGAAAGCTGTTGAAAATACTTTCTCTTTTATTACAAGTATCTCATTCTTTTCATTTAAAACAACTGCACCTACACCTAAAGTATGATTTGCTGCTGTTGGGATTATTGCATTTGATTTTAATCTTTTTACTAAAAGTATTTGATTCTCACTACAAGTATGAAAGAGAAAACCTTTTGAAGTAGCGATATGAATAAAGTCTGATTTAGAGATATCTATATATATCCAAATCAAATTTCTTCTTTTTTCTACACTATCAATTAAAACTTCTATATTTTCTTTAAACTCTTCTTTTGTATTTGGCAAGTTCTTTGAATCTATAGTAATACCATTATATGGATCAATTATAGTTTTAAAACATCCAATTTCTTCAATTCCATCCAAAATATATCCTTTTTAGAATTGTATCAAATCTAATAAAGAATATGCAATTATTAACATAATAATACCTATTGAAATATCAAGTATTTTCCAAGTAATAGGCTTTTTAAACAAAGGGATTAAAACTCTTGCTCCAAATCCAAGAAGAGTGAACCATGTTGCAGAGGCTAAAACTGCTCCAAGTAAAAATAGCACTTTTAAGTTAGCTTCTATATTTGCTCCTATACCACCAATTAATAATACTGTATCAAGATAGGTATGTGGATTTAAATATGTAAAAACAAAAAGCATCCCTAAAACTTGTTTTAAAGGATTTGTTTTAACTTCATCATCTATTTGTAAGGATTCATTTTTAAAAGCTGATTTAAAAGAAGTAAAGGCATAAAAACATAAAAATATTATCCCAAAAATAGCAATTGAATTTATAAAAACTTGTTTACCTTGTATAAGAAAACCTAATCCTAATACTCCCGCACTAATTAGTAAAAAAATCAGAAAATGTACAAAAGATAACAGCTTTTAAAACATGTTGTTTAAGTAATCCTAATTTTAATATATATGCATTTTGAGCACCTATTGCTACTATTAGTGAAAAAGTAACAATAAAACCTTTAAAAACTACGTCTATTTCACTCATAAATAACTCTTAGCTAAATGAACTATTCCTGAAACTATAAATTGTACAGCAATTGCACCAACTATAAGTCCCATAAGTTTTGTAATAATATTTTGACCCGTAATCCCAAGATATTTTTTTAATATATATTGAGTTTTTTTAAAATTATATAAAAAAAAGTAGTGCATTTACACAAAAGGCAAAAGCAATAGAGACTAGGTCTACAAAAGTTTGAGCTTGATGTTTAAAAATAATAACTGTAGTAAAAAGTCCTGTACCAAATGCAATAGGTATCCCAATAGGAATAATTGCTAACTCTTCATCATTTCTATCATCATCTTTTGTTTTTTCTTTAGTACTTCCACTTACCATAGATATAGCCATAAGTAAAAGAATAATCCCACCCATAACTTTTAGTGAATCTTCACCAATACCAAATATTTTTAAGATTAAATCACCTGTAATTAATACTACAAAAAAAGGCTATGATAATAGTAAAGGTTGATTTTCTAGCTATTGACGAAATTTGAGTTTTAGTTACATTTGTACTTAATAGAGATAGTGCTAATGCACTAATCCCTATTGGGTCCATAATAGCAAAAAAATGTAATTGCTTGTTGTAAAAAAAGTTTGAACTATATCCAATTAGCTCATTCCACCTTTTTCTGCCATATTTTTCTCTATTCTATGTCCTATATAACTTAGTATGGATGTAATTGTCAAATAAACTAATGCCACTACAATCCAGGTTTCAAAAGGCGAGAAGGTATTTGCCACAATCTCTTTACCCACTTTTGTTAAATCAGTAATAGAGATTACTGAAACTAAAGAGGAATCTTTAATTAAAGCAATCATCTCACCTACAAGTGTTGGTAAAGCTCTTTTAAATGCTTGAGGTAAAATAATATATCTCATCGCTTTAAAGTTTGAAATGCCAAGTGAATTAGCAGCTTCTAATTGACCCTTATCAATTGATTGAATTGCACCTCTTAAAATTTCAGCCATATATGCACCAAAGAAAATTCCAAGTGCTAAAACACCAGCAACAAATCTTTCAAGTTCAAAAATATTTGCAACTATAAAATAAAAAAAGAAATATTTGTACAAGTAAAGGAGTTCCCCCCCTAATAACGGTTATATAAACCGTGGCAATATCTTTTAAAAACTGATAAGAAGATAATTTCATTAATGCAATTATAATACCAATAAAAAAGGTTAAAATTGCTGCAAAAAATGATATTTTCAGAGTTACCCAAAGTCCATTTAATACTGGACCTGCTTTTGTTTCCTCTTTAGATGCAATAAAATCACCCTCATATACATCTTCACCTACAGAGTAATCAAATTTATAACTACTATCTAATTTTTCAATCTTTACTTTCTCATCAATTTTTTTTGAATATAGTAAACACCATTTTCTTCGATAAATTTTCCATCTGCAACTGCTTCAACTGACTTTGTTTCTGTATACCAGAAATAATCAGGAATAGAGTTCCACTTCCATACGTAATTCATATTTGCAGCAGCGATATATAATGCATATCCTATTGCTACGTAAAACATTAGGGCAATAAAATGCCCTAAATTTTTATTTTGTGCTAGTGATTGATGTTTCTTGCCCATTTATTATTGAACTCTTTTTAACCAATCAGTATCTTGTAACCATTTTTTATTTAATTTACCATGGAAATCTACTACTTTATCTTCTTTCATTTGTCTTAAGAAGTTATTTAACCAGTTAAGGAAATCCGGGTCACCTTTTCTAATAGCCCATCCTAATGGCTCATAAGTAAGTGGAGTATCTAAGTGAATTAGTTTCCCTTTACCTTTATCAGACATAAATAAAATATTGTATGGTTGATCATAAACAAAAGCATCTGCTTTACCATTTAATACTTCAGCAGCACCATCTGATTCTGTTTCAAAAGTAACAATTTTTGCTTTTTTTTGAAGAATTTTCTTGTTGCAACTTCACCAGTAACTCCTAGTTTTGTAACAACTGTATACTCAGGTTTATCTAAATCTTTAGCTGATTTAATTTTCCCAACTAAATCTTTTCTCATCATAATAGTTTGACCAACAACTACATATGGGTCAGCAAAGTTAATTTTTAAATTTCTTTGTTGAGTAATTGTCATACCAGACATAATAATATCACACTTGTTAGTAACTAACGCAGCAATAATACCATCCCAAGCAGTTGGAAGTAATTTTAATTTTACACCCATCTCTTTAGCCATTTTCTTAGCCATGTCTACATCATAACCAATAATTCTTCCCTTTTTATCCTTCATTTCAAAAGGCATATACCCAGGCTCCATACAAACTCTCATTTCACCTTTTTGTAAAATTTGGTTTAGTGTAGACTTCTTCCATAAATTAATATCATCAGCAAAAAGTGATGATGTAAATAGCACGATAAATGCTAAAACTAATCTTTTCATATCTTTGACTCCTTGTTATAAGATTATATTACTGAACTTTTTTCATCCATTTTGTATCAACAAACCATTTTTGATACAATCTTTCATGTAAATTAACTACTTTATCTTCTTTTATTTGTCTTAAAAAGTTATTTAACCAATTAAGAAAATCTGGATCACCTTTTCTAATTGCAAATGCTAAAGGTTCATAAGTTAAAGATTTATCTAAATGTATTAATTTATCTTTTCCTTTACTATCCATAAACATTACATTGTAAGGTTGATCATTTATAAAAGCTGCCGCACGTCCATTTAAAACTTCTGAAACTGCTTCAGCTTCAGTATCAAATGTTATTACATTTGCTTTTTTTAAAAAACTTTCTTGCAACAATCTCACCTGTTTGACCAAGTTTTGCTGTTACAGTATATTTTTCATTATCTAAATTTTTTTGCTTTTTCTATCTCTTTTTCTAAATTTTTATTTAATAAAACAGTTTGCCCTACTACAATATAAGGGTCAGAAAAATTAACTTTTAAATTTCTTTGTTGAGTAATTGTCATACCTGAAATAATTACATCAAATTTATTTGTTATAAGTCCAGCAATAATACCATCAAATGCAGTTGGTACAAGTTTTAACTTTACTCCCATTGCTTTTGCCATCGCTTTTGCAATATCTACATCATAACCTATTATTCTTCCTTTTTTATCTTTCATTTCAAAAGGCATATATCCTGGCTCTAACCCTACTCTTAATTCACCTGCTTGTAATATTTTATTTAGTGTTGATTTTTTTCCACAGATTAATATCATCGGCAAATAATGTATTTACATTTATAATTAATAATAACGCTACTAAAATTTTCTTAATCATTTTTTTTCTTCTATCCTTCTTTTTTTACTAATGTGTTAATATTTCTTTTAAAAAGTTTTTTGCTCTATCTGATCTTGGATTATTAAAAAAACTCTTCAGGAGTATTCTCTTCTACAATCACTCCATGGTCCATAAATACAATTCTATCACCTACTTCTTTTGCAAAACCCATTTCATGTGTTACACATACAATAGTAAAATTTTCTTGCGCTAAATCTTTCATTACAGATAGTACATCACCAATTGTTTCTGGATCCAAGGCAGAAGTTGGCTCGTCAAAGAGTATAACTTTTGGTTTCATTGCTAAAGATCTTGCAATAGCAACTCTTTGTTTTTGCCCACCAGATAAATCTGCTGGATAAGAATCTGCTTTATCAGCCAATTTTACTTTTTCAAGTAATTCCATAGCTACTTTTTTTGCATCATCTTTTTTTGAGTTTTTAACTAATGTTGGAGCTAATGTAATATTTTCTAAAATAGTTAAATGTGGGAAAAGATTAAAATGCTGAAATACCATTCCAACTTCACCTCTGATCTCTTGAAGATTCTTTTTACTTGCATGAATATCAGTTCCATCTACAACGATTTCACCATCATCAATGTCTTCTAGACCATTAATACACCTAATTAAAGTTGATTTACCTGAACCTGATGGTCCACATACAACTACAATTTCACCTTTTTTTTACATAAAAATTAATATTTTTTTTAAAACATGGAAATCATCATAAAACTTATTAATCTTGTTCATAACTATAATATTATTACTATTCATCATCTCTCTTTTTTTTAGTCTAAAACATTTATCATATAGTAATTCCATTTAAACTCAAATATAATTATGCAATTTTTATGCAATTTTTATGAATTTTTGTAATTTAATATACATAATTGTATAATTCGCGTCTTTTTTTAGGGAGTGAGAATTGACAAAAAAAAAATTATTAGAATTTCGTGCTGATTTTTTACTTTTAACTGTTGCCGTTGCATGGGGGGGTGTAACTTTTTTAATGGTTCAAGATGCTATTGAAACTGTACCTGTTTATGCATTTTTATTCTGGCGATTTGGAATTGCAACTATTCTTATGGCAATAATTGCATACAAATATTTTAATGAAATAAACAAACAAACTATAATTTATGGTGTGATATTAGGTATATTTCTTTTTTCTGGTTTTGCAACTCAAACTTTTGGTCTAGCCTATACAAAAAGTTCTATTATCGCTTTTTTTAACTGGTCTTAATGTAATTATTGTTCCTTTTATTGCCTACGTTGTATTTAAACAACATGTTAGAAAAATGGTTTTCATAGGCTCTTTATTAGCAGTAGTTGGTCTTTATATGTTAACAATGAGTGGCAAATTAACTATTGGTCTTGGAGAAACACTCGGTTTAATTTGTGCTGCTTTCTTTGCATTGCAAATTGCTTTTACTGATATCTATTCTAAAAAAAAGTTAATGTCTTTATCTTAGTGCTATTTCAATTTATAACTGTTACTTTTTTATCATTAATTTTTTCATTAAGTATTGATAATGTAACTTTTAATTTAGATTTTAACTATATTTTCTTAAAAGCTGTAATTATTACATCAATTTTTGCAACAGTTTACGCATTTTTAATACAAACTTATATGCAACAGTTTACAACTCCAACTAAAACAGCGATTATATTTGCTATGGAACCCGTAAGTGCGGGTATATTTGGATACTTTGTAGGGAATGAAGTATTAACTACAATTCAAGTTTATGGGGGGGCAATTTTAATAGTATTTGCAGTTGTTTTAGCGGAGATAAAATTTAAAAAAAGAGTAATAATAATAAAATGCTTTTTTTTTGCAACTCTAAGCTTATATAATTTTATAAATCTTATTTTAGGAGTTTAGAGATGAAAAATTTTTATACATCACTGACCAAGACGAATATACTGATCATAGTTTCATTGGACCGCTTTTTGAAAAATATTTAAAAGAGTACTTTGTTGTTGACATTGTTTATTTTAGTGAATTCAAAGCTGAATTTGAAAAAAAAGATGAACACAGATTTATCCTTCCAGTTGGAGATAAAGGTAGAACTATTCAGGAATTAAATGGTGCAGGTATTGATGTTTCTTCTTATTCTTATGTAGTAGTTAGAAATAGTGGAGAAGTTTTAAAAGATGTATTATCAAAAAGTGGTGCATACGATTATAAAGTTGGATATAGATTATCTTTCCCTAAAAGAAGAGCTAAAATGCAAGTTGACAAAGCAAACAATAAAGCTAGTTTCTTAAAGCACTTAAATAATACATTAACTACGTATTCAGAAACAAAAATGATAAATCAATGTGATTTATTTATGCCTACATCAACTCAAATGCATGATGAATATTTCGAAGGTGTAACAACAAAAACATTTATTTGTCCACCTGCAATTGACCCTGATACTTTACATGACAATATCCAACACGAAGGTGAAGAGAAAAGATTCTTTTATGCTGGAACATTAGACAAACTTAGAGAATTTGAAACAGTTTTAGAAGCCTTTGATAATGTAAAAAGTAATAATTGGAAACTAACTATTTCTACAAAAGATCCAGAATATGCAATTAATGTAGTAAAAGGTTATGGAAATATTGCAGCAAATGTAGAAATAAGAAATGCAAAAACTAAAGAAGAGTTACTTGATTTAATTGCAAAAGCTGATATTGGAGTGTCAATATTACCTGAAATTCCTCTATTTAATACATCAACACCTGTTAAAATAATGGATTATTATTCATCTGCAATTCCTTGTATTATGACTAATAATGCAAATAATAATACTCTATTTACTGACGATTTTGACGCATGGTTTTGTAAGTTTGATAAAGATTCAATAAAAGATAAAATTGAATATATAGTTAACTTATCAAAAGATGATGTAACACAAGTTGGAATTAGAGGACAACAAAGATTATTAGAGATAAGAAACTACAAAAAAATAGCTGCAACTCTTGCAGAGACATTAGAATTATTATAAAAGATTTCTAAAATTCTTAAATACAAAGCCCTTTAAATAGGCTTTGTATTTAAATAGGATAAAATAAGTCCTATATTTGATTTAAATCAAGACAATTTTTGTCCTATTTAATTATAATTACATTACAAATCATCAATTTCCTTTAGGTCTGTTGATTTAAGTATTGAATATAAAAGTAAAGAAAGTCGTTCTCCTTCTTTCTTTACTTTAATCTATTTTTCCCAAGTAATTATAGCCCATTTAACATAGTCATTTTTTTTCTATTTTTTTTATTCTCAATAATTTGATAATAAATTTTTAATTTGTCAATTTCCTCTAGTGTTAAATCACCTATACTCCAAACAATAGACTTAATAAACTCGTCAAAAGTAGTATACATACTATTTCTACTTTCACTTTTTATAAAGTTTACACTCGCGTTTATTCCCATTTGATAAAGAATATTAAGTAAATAGATGTAATCAGGCTTTTTAATTATCTTTCTTTGTATCACTGCAAGTATTTCATCTGAAATAAAAGAACCGCCAACTTTATATGAGATATAGACTCTTTTATTTGCTTTTTCATTTAATTTCTCTAAAGCCATTCTCATATCACTAACTTCCATTGAACGTGAAGCTATTACAATATCACTTTTTGGAACATCATTCCAATCATCATACCAAGACTTTTTTATACATTCTATATTTGTAATATTTTTTTGTTTGATATTTTCTTTTAAAACTTCTAACATACCATCAGAGTAATCTAAGGCATATATTCTTTCTAACTTAGAAGATAATTTTATTGATAAATTTCCTACACCACATCCAACGTCAAGTAGTGTTTTGCAATTTTGAGAATTTAAAATATTTAAAAACTCATCATTGTAAATAGAAGAGTGAACCTTTTTATTCATAGAAGAGGCCTTTTTATCCCAAGCCTCTTGAGGTTTTGATTTAAAAGAAGAATTATTTTTCTGATCAATATATAGTTTATTAAAATCTATATCATCGTATTGCATATTAGTCTTTTTTTTACCCACACTTTAAATTTCCAGCAGGACTTACTACCTCATCGTTTAACATTACAGCTTCATAATCTTTTTGTTCTGCTAAATCCCAATTAGAAAAATCTATCTCCTTAAGATAGGCGTCGGCTTCACCTTCGAAATCAACTTCAGATAAATACATTTTATCAACATATGGGAATAGAGTCTCATATATATTTGCACCACCAATTATAAATAGTTCTTCTTCTGCATTTTGTCTTGCAAAATTAAAAGCTTCTTGAACATCATTAAAAGTATGTACACCCTCATGTGAAAAATCACCTCTTGTTAATACTAAAGATGTTCTATTTGGAAGTGGTTTACCTATAGATTCAAATGTTTTTCTTCCCATTAAAATATGATGGCCAGAGGTTATAGTTTTGAAATTTTTAAAATCTTCACTTATATGCCATAACATTTGATTATTTAAACCTATTTCCCAATTTTTTTCCATAAGCAACTATCATTGAAATTTTCATATATATTCCTTTAATTACACTGCCATCACAGCTTTAATTGATTCGTGAGATTCATATCCAACTAACTCAAAATCTTCCATTTTAAAATCTTCAATATTTTTAACATCGGGATTAATTTTCATTGTTGGTTTATCAAACGGCTTCCTACTTAATTGTAAATTTACTTGGGTCTCATGATTTGAATAAATATGTGCATCTCCAAATGTATGTACAAAATCACCAACTTCTAAATCACAAACTTGCGCAATCATCATAGTTAATAATGCATAAGAAGCTATATTAAAAGGAACTCCTAAAAATACATCTGCAGATCTTTGGTATAACTGACAAGATAGTTTTCCATTAGCTACATAAAATTGGAAAAACGTATGACAAGGAGGTAGTGCCATCTTTTCTAACTCACCTACATTCCATGCTGATAGAATCATTCTTCTTGAATCTGGATTAGTTTTAATTTGTTTGATAAGTTCAGATAACTGGTCAATTGCTTTTCCATCAGTTCCCATCCAAGATCTCCATTGAGCTCCATACACAGGTCCAAGTTCTTTTACAGTATCAGTATTTACATATCCAAGAGCTTTACCTTGTGCATCAGCATTTGCTGTCCATACTGTTTTTTTGCCAATTAAATTTGAGGCTTTATCTCCAAAGTGAATCTCAGCAAGTCTTCTTTCATCTGTACTACCTTCTATAAACCATAGAAGCTCAGAAATAATTGCTTTTAGAAAAGTTTTTTTTAGTAGTTACTAAAGGAAAGCCTTCAGATAAATCAAATCTCATTTGATATCCAAATACAGATGTAGTTCCTGTACCTGTTCTATCTTCTTTTTTTACACCTTTAGTTAAGATGTGGTCTAATAAATCTAAATACTGTTTCAATTACTTTCCTTCTTTAAATATTCATACAAATATAAGTATTGTCTTAATTCTTTTAAGCTTTCATACTCTAAACCTTGTTCTATCCATTGTCTTATTTCATTTGGAATTTTAAGTGGTTCTAAAAGCTCTTCTTTTTTTGATTTTGAAATTTTATTATATTCAAATAAAAGTGAGATATGGCTAAGAATAGAAGTAATACCTAAATCACGCATCTGAGCAATTTCTTCTAATGTTTTTTTCATTTTCAATTAGTTCAAAAGTATCTAAATATGTCTTTGTCAATTTCTTCAAAGGAACCCTATCTTCTAGTTTCTCTTTATGTTCATCTTTTATAGTTTTACATAACTCTAAAAAAAACATTTCCATACTTTTCAAATTTAACTTTACCTATACCATTTATCTCTAAAAACTCATTTTCAGTAAGTGGTAATTTAGAAGATAACTCTTTTAATGTTTTGTCACCAAATATTACATAAGCTGGAACTTCATTTTCAAGTGCTACTTTTCTTCTAAGAGTTTTAAACTCCTCAAATAGCTTTTCATCAAATGTTAACTCAATATTTTCCTCTTCTTGTTTTACTAAAAGACCTAATTTATCATTATCTATTAAAACTTTTTGATTTCCTTTTAAAATACTCATACCTAAAGGTGTTATTTTTAAAGCCCTAAATTCACCTAATTTAAGAGCTTCATCATCAATTAGCTTATCACAAATTGCTACCCATTCATTTTTACTTTTATCATTTCCAATATTATAAACACTTAACTTGTCATGACCAAACTCTAAAAGTTTTTGATTTTTTTGAACCTCTTAAGATATCAACTATATGATTTATACCAAATCTTTGTTCACTTCTTAAAATAGCTGATAAAAGTTTTTGGGCATCAATACTTACATCAACTTGTTCAACCTCACCTTTTGTACAGTTATCGCATATTGTTTTACATTCATCAATTTCATCTTCAAAATATGCAGCAATTATTTTATGTCTACAGTTATTTGAAACACAATATCTATACATAAACTCTAACTTATCAAGTCCAGTTTGTTTATAAGAGTTATCAATTGCTTCTTCTATTTGTATTTTTCTTTTTACTTCATCAGCTTTTGAATATAATAAATAAGTATAAGAGATTTCACCATCTCTCCCTGCTCGACCTATCTCTTGATAATAGTTCTCTAAAGTTTTAGGTAAAGATGTATGTATCACAAATCTTATATTAGATTTATCAATCCCCCCCATGCCAAAAGCAATTGTTGCTACAACTATATCAATCTTTTCATATACAAAGTCATTAAAAACTTCATTTTTAACCTCATTACTTAATCCTGCATGGTAAGCCTTTGCACTATAATTTTCATCTTGCAAAAACTTTGCTATTGATTCAGCTTCTTTTCTTGTAAATGTATAAATAATTCCACATAATCCTCTATGTGATTTTAAAAAGTTTAGTATCTGTCTCTTACCATTTGAGACTCTTGGTTCGCATTTTATCTCAAGATTATCTCTTTTTGTTTTTGCTCTATAGTGTTTTGGATTTTGTAAATTTAATGATGAAGCAATATCCAATTCGACTTTTTTTGTTGCAGTTGCAGTAAAAGCACAAATAGGAGTATTAGGAAAAAAAACCTTTTTAATCTATCTAAGTTTCTATATTCAGCTCTAAACTCATGTCCCCCCCAAGCTGAAACACAATGTGCTTCATCTATTACAAAATAGTTAATATCTAATCTATGTAATATTTCAACAAACTCGTTTGAGGTAAATCTTTCAGGTGCCACATATAAAAACTTGACTTCATCATTTAAAAGTTCTTTTATAACTTGATTATTTTCACCTAAAGTTTGCAATGAATTAATCATTGAAGCTTTTATATTCAAATCATTTAAAGCTTTTACTTGATCTTGCATTAGTGCTATTAGAGGAGATATTACTACAGTAGTACCTTCCATAAGAAGGCTTGGTAATTGGTAACAAAGAGATTTTCCACCACCTGTTGGTAAAATGGTCAATACATCATTCTTTTCTATTATAGAATCAACAATCTCTTCTTGAAAACTTCTAAAGTTTTCATGTCCGAAAATCTCTTTTAAAATTTTATATTTATTTTGCATTCGCAGATATTAACATACATTACGTTAATCCGCTTTTATATAACTTTAAAAATTATAATTTTAAGATAAAAAAAAGCTGAACCTTCTGTTAACATCATCGTAACTAAAGTTGCTAAAGTAAAACCATATACTACGATTCCAATAAACTTTTTCATTGCATATCCTTTTTATTTTTTTGACTAATCAGTCAACTTTTTGAGACGAAAGAAGATCTTGACTGATTGGTCAAAAAGAATTATAACAACTTTTGACTAATTAGTCAAGGACTTTTAAAGAAATTTAATTAACTTATTTTTATTTGTTTAAAGTAAAACTCCAGTTGTTCTATACAATTACCAAACATTTGCGAGTCTTGAGACTTTTTTTGCAGTTGATAAACAGCCTTCAATTGAAGCTACTACATATATTGCAAGCTGTTTTAAATTAGGATGTTCAATCTCTTTATTCTCTTTTGCTTTTACTAAAACTCTATATAAAATATCTTCAAAATGTAAATATACCTTTTCTAATGCTTCTTTAAAATCTTTATCATGATGAGAAAGCTCTTGAACAAGAGAGTTTAATCTACAACCAAGTGTAAAATTAAATGAGTCTCTATTTTTAAGAACTTTAAACATTGAATCAATATAGTTGTCATCCACTTCTAATATTGCACTATACTTTTTATCAATATAGGCAAAAACATGAGCATCAATTACTGCTAATACAAGCTCTTTTTTTTGATTTAAAATAGTGATACATAGAACCTTTATTCATATTGGCTTTTTTTTAATATTTTATCTACTGATGTTGAATAGTAGCCATTTTCATATATCTCTTCAAAAGTTACCGCTAATAATTTCTCTTTTGTTGTCATCTATTTTAATTCCTCTTCTGACCAGGTTTTGGAGCAGAAACTTGTTTTTGTAAATCAATACTAAGATTATGGTAAAACAACTCTCCATAATCCGTTGTTCTATTAATTGTTTCATACGCTTGTGATATATTATTGTTATATCTAACTGCATCTTGTAATATTTTTATAATTTTAACTGATTCTAAAAAAAATTTACATGTGAAGGCGCTTCAACAGGAGAAGAATAATATTTATGCATTCTCTCAACTAAGTTTTTATTTCTAATTTCTATAAATACTGATTCTATTGGTGATTTAAAGAAAAGTATTTTCTGTTTTATATTAATTGAGATATATGTTGTTTCCATACCATATATCTTTCTTGAAAAAGAATCAAATAAAAACAATTTCTTATTATAGTTATTATTAAACAGTTCATATATAAGTTCTAAAATTTTAATCTTTTCTTCTTTTGTATAAAAGTTACCAATCGAAGCAAAACAGAAAGATAATAGAGATTTTATTGAATACCACTCAGTTGTATCATAATCATATCTAAGCATTTGTGAAATTCTTGCTTGTTTTAAATCTTCAATATCATTTGAAGTTGCTGTCCTATAAACTCTTTTTACTGCTGTATCTCTATACATAGGTCCAGGAAACTGTGCTTGAATTACAAATCTTCTGTTTCTTTCAAGCTCCATAATATATTTCAATCTACCATAATAATCTTCATCAATAATTCTAACTTCTTTTTGAGGTATTTGAGTAATTGATTTTATAAACTCATCCCCCCCATTACAACCATCTTCCCAGATAAAATCAGTATCTAAATATTGTACAAATTTTATCTTTTACATCATTACTTGGTTCAATATCTGATATATTATCAATCCATGATGTAACAGTTCTTCTATCTTTTTGTATTAATGATGCAAATTTAGATATGCTAAGGTTTGACCTTTTAAATATTTCTATAAATTTATCTATACCATTTTTATATGTCATTTTTTACCTCTACTAAAAATATAAACAAAATTGTACCATTATAATACATAAGAACAAATATTGTACAAAATAAAAAAATTCATAAAAAAAAGTTGTAATTTCTAAAACAAAAACTATACACTACAAGAATATTAAACTCATGTATAATGAAACTCAATTAAATTAATGAAGGATTTATATGAGCGCAGGAAAAAAATTTAGAGAAGCTTTAGAATCAGAAACACCACTTCAAATTGTAGGTACTATTAATGCATACCAAGCATTACAAGCTACAAGAGTGGGACATAAAGCAATTTACCTTTCAGGTGGAGGTATCGCGAATGCTTCTTACGGTTTACCAGATTTAGGTATGACTATGATTGAGGATGTTTGTATTGATGTTAGAAGAGTTACTTCTATTTGTGATACACCATTAATCGTTGATGCTGATACAGGTTGGGGGGGACACGCATTTAACGTTGCAAGAACTGTAAAAGAATTCATTAGAGCTGGAGCTGCTGGATTACATATCGAAGATCAAGTTGCTGCAAAAAGATGTGGTCACAGACCAAACAAAGAATTAGTATCAACAGAAGAAATGTGTGATAGAATCAGAGCAGCAGTTGATGCTAAAAATCAATTAGATCCAGATTTTTATATCATTGCTAGAACGGATGCTCACGCTTCTGAAGGTCAAGATGCTGCAGTTGCAAGAGCATTAGCATATGTTGAAGCAGGAGCAGATGCAATTTTTGCTGAGGCAATTCATACTTTAAAAGAGTATAAAGAGTTTACTGACAAAATGTCTGTACCAGTATTAGCAAATATTACTGAGTTTGGAGCAACTCCAATGTTTACAACTGAAGAATTAGCATCAGTTGGTATTGATATGGTACTTTACCCATTATCTGCATTTAGAGCAATGAACAAAGCTGCATTAAATGTATACCAAGAATTAAAAGATAAAGGTACTCAAGAAGGTGCTTTAGATACTATGCAAACAAGAATGGAGCTTTACGATATGTTAGGTTATCATGATTATGAGCAAAAAAATGGATGAGCTATTTTCAAAAGGTAAAGCAAAGTAATTTGCTTTACAAAAAACAAATTTAATTTTATAGGGAAAAGGAGACAATTATGGGTGGATTAGCAGGTGTTGTAGCTGGTGAGTCAGCGATTTGTACATGTGGATTAGGAAACGGATTAAACTATAGAGGTTATGATATTGCAGACTTAGCTTTAAAATGTAATTTTGAAGAAGTAGCTTATCTTTTATTAGAAGGTGAATTACCAAATAAAGAGCAATTAGCTGATATTACTGCAAAAATTCAAGCAGGTAGAGATTTACCACAAAATGTTAAAGATGTATTAAAAGCATTACCAGCATCTTCACATCCAATGGATATCATGAAAACTGCTACAGCTGCACTTGGTTGTGTTGAGCCAGAAGCAGAAGATTTTTCTGACCAAATGGATAAAATTTTAAGATTACTTGGAGCATTCCCATCATTCTTAGTATACTGGCACCACTGGCATGTAAATGGTAAAGAGATTGAATTAAAATCTGAGCAACCAACTATTGCTGGATATATTGTTGAAAGATTAAAAGAAAAAGAGCCATTAGAAGTTGAAGTAAGAGCTATGGACGCTATGTTAACTTTATATGCAGAGCATGAATTTAATGCATCTACATTCGCTAATAGAATTACAGCTTCTACATTATCAGACATCTACTCTTGTATGACTACTGGTATTGGTACATTAAAAGGTCACTTACATGGTGGAGCAAATGAAGTTGCAATTAAATTTGTACTTGGTTTTGACAATGTTGAGCATGCATTAAAAGAAGTTGATGGTCTTTTTGCAAGAAAAGAAAAAAATCATGGGATTCGGACACAGAGTATATAGAGAAGTAGATCCAAGATCTCCTATCGGATTCGAATTAGCTAAAGAGTTAAGAGAATTACCAACTTCTGATCCTAAATTATTTGATATTGCAAAAGCAGTAAGAGATAAAGTTAAAGCTGAAAAAGGTTTACCAGATAATATTGACTTCTTCGGTGGATTAATTTACCACTATATGCAAATCGAAAGATTATACTATACTCCATTATTCATTATGTCAAGAGCTGCTGGATGGGCTGCTCACGCATTTGAACAAAGAGCAAATAACAGAATCATCAGACCAGGTTCTGAGTATACTGGTGTTGAGCCAAGAGATTTCGTTGCATTAGAAGATAGATAGTCATTTATCTTCTCCCCCTTGGGGGGGAATAAAAAAAACAAAATACTTACAATACGATTTTAAGTTAGCCTCAAAAATTTGAGGCTACTTAAAAATGTGCTACTAGTGCTACAGAACAGTGGATATAAACTATAAAAAAAACACTGGTGGCAAAAACAAAAAAATAAAATTACTAAAATGGATATAAAATATGACAAATGAAAAATATCTTAAAGAACTTGATGGTGTTGAGGGTGTTAAATTTTACGATGTAAAATCAGCAGTTGAAGATATCACTCCTGGTTCTTTTGAAAAATTAAACTATACTTCAAGAGTATTAGCAGAAAACTTAATTAGAAAATGTCCTAGTGAAGATTTAGAAGATTCATTAGTACAATTAATTGAAAAAAAGAACAGACAAAGATTTCCCTTGGTTCCCTTCAAGAGTTATCTGTCACGATATTTTAGGTCTTACAGCATTCGTAGATTTAGCAGGACTTAGAGAAGCTGTTGCTTCAAAAGGTGGAAACCCTGATAAAGTTAACCCAGTTGTTCCTACACAATTAATCGTTGACCACTCATTAGCAGTAGAGTGTGGTGGATTTGATCCAGATGCATTCCAAAAAAATAGAGATATCGAAGATAGAAGAAATGCAGATAGATTCCACTTTATTAACTGGACAAAAGAAGCATTTAATAACGTTGATGTTATTCCTCCAGGAAATGGTATTATGCACCAAATCAACTTAGAGAAAATGTCTCCAGTTGTTCACTTAAATGATGGTGTAGCATCTCCAGATACATTAGTTGGTACTGACTCACATACTCCTCACGTAGATGCACTTGGTGTAATCGCTGTTGGTGTTGGTGGATTAGAAGCTGAAAACGTAATGTTAGGTAACCCTTCATATATGAGAGTTCCTGAAATTATTGGTGTTGAAATTACAGGTGTTAGAGCTGAAGGTATCACTGCAACTGATATTGCACTTGCTATGACTTCATTCTTAAGAGAAAACAATGTAATTTCTGCATACTTAGAGTTCTTCGGTTCTGGTATTAAATACCTTAACTTAGGAGATAGAGCTACTATTGCAAATATGACTCCAGAATATGGTGCATCTGCTGGTATGTTCGCTATTGATGAACAAACTATTGATTACTTAACAGTAACAGGTAGAGAACCACAACAAGTTAAATTAGTTGAAGCTTATGCTAAAGCAAATGGATTATGGGCTGACCAATTCGAAAATGCTACATACGCTAGAACAATTGAATTTGATTTAGGTGCAGTTACAAGATCATTAGCAGGTCCTTCTAAACCTCATAAATTAGTTCCTACTTCAACTTTAAGAGATGAAGGAATTGTAAAAGAGTGGACTCAAGAAGGTGACTTAATCCCTGATGGTGGTATCTTAATTGCAGCTATTACTTCATGTACAAATACTTCAAACCCAAGAAACGTAATCGCAGCTGGTTTATTAGCTAAGAAAGCAAATGAACTTGGATTAAAAAGAAAACCATGGGTTAAGTCTTCATTAGCACCAGGTTCAAAAGTAATTGAAGTTTACTTAAAAGAAGCTGGATTATTACCAGAAATGGAAAAATTAGGATTCGGTGTTGTTGGATTTGCTTGTACTACTTGTAACGGTATGTCTGGTGCTTTAGATCCAAAAATCCAGCAAGAGGTAATTGATAGAGATATCTATTCTACTGCTGTATTATCTGGAAACAGAAACTTTGATGGTAGAATTCACCCATACGTAAAAGAGGCATTCTTAGCATCTCCTGCGTTAGTTATTGCATATGCATTAGCTGGTACAGTTAGATTTGATATTGAAAATGATGTTCTTGGACAAGATAAAGATGGAAATGATATTAAATTAAAAGATTTATGGCCATCAGATGCAGAAATCAATGCTGTTGAAAAAGAGTGTGTTAGACCTGAAATGTATAATGATATTTATGAGCCAATGTTTGCAAGAGAAGCACTTGGTGATATTAAAGTTGACCCATTCTACAAATGGAATACAAACTCTACATATATTAACAAACCTCCATATTGGGAAGATGAATATATGCAAATGCCAGCATTAAAAGGTATGAGACCATTAGGTGTATTCCCTGATAATATCACTACGGATCACTTATCTCCATCAAATGCTATTTTACCAACATCTGCTTCTGGTGAATATTGTTTATCTAAAGGTCTTCCAGTTGAAGATCTTAACTCTTATGCAACACATAGAGGAGATCACCACACAGCTAGTAGAGCTACATTAGCAAATCCAAAACTATTTAATGAAATGGTTAAAGATGAGAATGGTGAAACAAAACAAGGTTCATTAACTAAAATTATGCCAGAAGGTACAGAATCTAGAATGTGGGAAGCAATTGAGACATATACTCAAAGAAAACAACCACTAATTATCATTGCTGGTACTAACTATGGTCAAGGTTCTTCTAGAGACTGGGCAGCTAAAGGTGTAAGATTAGCTGGTGTTGAAGTTCTTATTGCTGAATCAATTGAGAGAATTCATAGAACTAACTTAGTTGGAATGGGTGTATTACCATTACAATTCAAAGAGGGTGATACTAGACATACTTACGCTATTGATGGTTCTGAAACTTTTGATATAGAAGGTGAAATTACTCCTAGATGTGACTTAACTGTTGTTATGACTAGAGCAAATGGTGAAGTTGTTAAATTCCCAGTATTATGTAGATTAGATACTTCTGCTGAAGTTGAAGTTTACACTAATGGTGGTATTTTACAAAAATTCGCTAAAGATGTTATTGCAGAGGGTAAATAGTCTCTAAATAATATTTTATATTTTAAGGGTACTTACCCTTAAAATATTTATTAATGAATCAAAAGATTTTTTTAATAAATATTTTAAACTTAATAAAGGAAACATAATATGGCTTATCAACCACAATTTAAAGTAAAAGCAACTTATATGAGAGGTGGTACTTCTAAAGGTACTTTCTTTAATATTGCAGACTTACCAAAAGAGGCACAAGAAGATAGTGTAAAAAGAGATAAATTACTTCAAAGAATTGTAGGTTCTCCAGATGTTTATAAAAAAAACAAATGGATGGTATGGGAGGAGCTTCTTCTTCTACTTCAAAAGCTATCTTAGTTGGAAAATCTGATGTTGAAGGTCATGATGTAGATTACTATTTCTGTCAAGTTGCAATTGACAAAGATTTTGTAGATATGAGTGGAAACTGTGGAAACTTATCTTCTGCTGTTGGACCATTTGCAATCCATGAAGGATTAGTTGATAATGTTCCTGAAAATGGTGTTTGCTGTGTAAGAATTTGGCAAGCAAATATCAAAAAAAACTATTCTTTGTTATGTAACAATGGAAAATGGAATGGTTAAAGAGATGGGTGATTATGAAATTGATGGAGTTGCTTTTCCTGCAGAAGAAATTAAATTAGAATTTGTTGAACCAGTTGACCCAAGTGAAGAACTGTTCCCTACTGGAAATTTAGTTGATGATTTAGAAGTTGAAGGTGTTGGTACATTTAAAGCTACAATGATCACAGCTGGTATTCCAACTGTATTTGTAAATGCTGATGAGATTGGGTATAAAGGTACTGAACTTCAAGGTGATATTAATTCTGATACAGAAGCTTTAGCTAGATTTGAAAAGATTAGAATTGCAGGTGCGCTTAAAATGGGTGTTATGCAAAGTGCAGAAGATGCATTAACTCAACAACACACTCCAAAAATAGCTTTTGTTTCGCCAGCTCAAGACTTTATTACTTCTTCAGGTAAAGAAGTAAAAGCATCAGAAATGGACTTACATGTTAGAGCATTATCTATGCAACAATTACACCATGCTATGATGGGAACTGCTTCAGTTGCTATTGGCGTTGCTGCTTGTATTCCTGGAACTTTAGTGAATATTGCAAGTGGCGGTGGAGAAAAAGAGACAGTTACATTTGGTCACCCTCAGGGGGGGCAATTAAAGTAGGGGGGGCTGCTTTATCTCAAAAAGATGGTAAATATGTAGTAGAAAAAGCTTCTATGTCTAGATCTGCAAGAATTATTATGGATGGAAATGTTCATGTTCCAGCTGGAACAATGGACTAGTTTTTACTAATTAAACTAAAAATAATTATGATAAAAAGGGGGGGCAGAGTCTTTAAACTCTTCCCCCCCTTTTTATATTTATAAACTCTATACAATTTGTATAAATAATCTAGACTGGTAATATTATTTTAAATTCTTCACCTCTAAAATTTTCATTTTCATAACTATACTCAATTGTTTTATTTAATATCTGACCATTAAAATGTTTTTTTTATAATCTCATTTGACATATAAAGACCAAGTCCAGTTCCTTGACTTTTATGCTTTGTAGTGAAATATGGCTCATAGATTTTATCCTTAATTAACTCTTTTATTCCTCCACCATTATCATATATTCTAAATACTAAGTTTTTATCTTCTATATAATTTTCAATAAAAATATACTTTTTTGATATCTCTTCTTTTAATAAAACATCCCTTGAATTATTTATTATATTTATAATAACTTGCATAAGTTCAAATTTATATCCTGAGATTTTTTTTATCTTCAATATTTAACTTTAAACTTATACCATTTGATTTATATGTAGCTTCAAATATTTCCATATTTTCATTTAACATATCGGTAATATAAAACTCTTCAAGCTCTTTATTTGGATTAAAGAAATCTCTAAACTTATCAATAATTGTAGAAAGATATTTTACTGTATCTATTAATTTAGTTAATTCTTCAACACTATCTTCTTTTTTTTGCTGTTTCAAGTTGAATTCTTATAATCTGACTAGACGCTATTGTACTAATTACATTTAAAGGTTGTCTCCATTGATGAGCTATGTTTCCTATCATTTCACCCATAGAGGCTAATTTACTTTGTTGAAATAACAGAGTCTCTTTTTTTTGCATTATCTTCTTGAAGTTTAATAAACTCATCAATATCTGTATGGACACCAGTCATTTTGTATGCAAGATTATTCTCATCATAAAAAAAATTTTTCCTCTGATTTTTATCCATTTAAAATTTCCATCTTTACAAAGAAATCTGTAGTTGTCTTCATAAATAGAACTTTGTAAATTTTTATGTTCTATGATTTTTCGTAATGTTTTAATATAATCATCTTTATGTACTGATTTTTTTTCCAAAAGTCCAAACTAAACTCAATATCTTCTTCATAACCAAGCATTGATAAAAATCTTTTTGAACAGAACAACTCTTTTTTTCTTTAAATTTAAATCCCACAGACCATCTTCTACACCATTTACTGCTCTTGAGTACTGTTCTTTAACATCTCTTAACTCATCAATTACTAACTTTAAACTTACTGCAAAATCATCAAACTCTTTTACATGAGAAGTTTCATATATTTCATCTTTATTGTCTTTTGCTTTTTTTTGCAAAATTCAAAAGATTTGAAAAAGGAGTTATTATAAACTTATTTGACGACATATATAACATTAAAAAACTAATTAAAATAAAAACTATTAGCAATAAAGCAATTTTAAAAAAAATCACTTTTTAAAAGATCAAGGGTTTCATTTTTTTTGTAACAAATACAATATCGAAATTTCCGTTATTATAAGTTCCTATACTTTTTTTTAAAATAAAGAAGTTTATCTTTTTTTTATCACCCTTTTGCTATAAAGAATTTGAGTATCTTTAATATTACTATTAGATGTTGTTCCAATCAATTCATTATCAAAAAATAGATACACATCTTTTAATAATGCTTTTTGTTTTATATCATTTAATATAGAAAAATTATCATTTAAAATCTTTCCCACATATAACTTGGAAACTACCCTACCCGTACTATCATCAATAATATTTTTAATACTCAAAAATAGAATATAATTTCCATCATCTATTTTTAATGATAGCACTAAATTATCATGAGTTATGTCAATTTTACTTATTAAATCAATCATCTTTTCTGTATCAAATAATGAATCACTATAATCTTCATACATATCTTCTTTTTTTAATAAAAAGTAAATCAATTTGATCAACAGAATTTGTATTTAATATTTTTTTTCTAAAGTTAAAATCATTAGTTCTTAATAATTCTGATATTTCAACAGCAATATTATTTAAATTTCTCTCTTCCATATCAAGGATTATCTTAGTAATATTTTCAGTCTGTTTTGAATACTCATTTATATTGTAATCTAAAACTCTTTGTGTACTATAATAAACAGAGATAAATATCCCAAAAACTATAACAGCAAGAAATAGTACGAGAAATACTGTATTAATTAAAGATAATGATAGTTTTTTAGAATTATTCATTTAATGTATACCTAAAAGCTTTCTCTCTAAGTTTTTTTAACTCTTTTTTATCTATTCCTTTTTTTTAATACTGCAAAATCACCTGAGTAAATAGTTGGAACTAAACTTGATTTATTTTCCAAATCAAGCTTTATTGCTTCTGCCATTGCAACACCATTATCGTCATTCATTCTCATTACAGTAATATCTAGTTCACCTTTTTCAATAGCTTCTAATTCACTATTTCCTCCACCCCCCCAACCATTAACTTCAATCTTACCTAGTAAATTTCTCTGCTTTAAAACTTCTATAACACCTAATGCAATATCTGTTGAACAAGCATAGATAAACTTTATATCTTTATTTATCTCCAATAAATCTTCTGTTGCTTTTTTTTGCTTTCTCTTTATTAAAATCTGTATAATATTCATGAATAAGTTTTAAATTCGATTTAGAAGATATATATCTTACAATCTCTTTTCCTCTCATTAAACTCACATAACCTCTTGAACCATAGAGTACTGCATAGTTACCTTCACCTTTAGTTTTAGAGATATAATAGTCTGCTAAATATTTACTTCCTACAAAATGGTCAAAGCCTACATATAAAAAAAAGGTTGTTTTTCTCCCCCCCATTTTTTTAATGGTGTTGTAATATTCTGTAAAATAAGCTTTGTTCTATTTTTTTTGCAATAATCCTTTCTATAAACTTTGTATGTTTTTTTCGTATCTAAAGTAAAAATAAGATAATCTGCATTCTCTTTTAATGCTTTTAATAAATGTTTTGATTGTTTATTTATTTGAACAGCAGGTTTTGTAAAAAAAATCTATTAGTTCATAATTTATATTTAATTCATTCATTTCTTTTTTCAAAAGATATTTTACTTTTTCTCCAATAATCAGAAATTTGATTTCCTGGATAAACCATAACAATTTTTATTTTTTGATTTTGTTTTGAAATTGCCTTAGCATTATTATGCACACTTTTTATAAATTTATCACTTATTTTTTTTTGATTTGTTCTATCTATATATTCATCAATTTGACAGTATTCATCACTATTTGCAAATAAATTTATGAAAAATAAAAAAAATTACTAAAATGGATATTTTGAAGTTCATAATTTAACTCCTAAGTCTAGATATAAATTTATTATATCTAATTTTAAAGTCAAAAGAAAAAAATAAAATATTTTTTTTAATTATATTAGTAAAATAGAATAATCTATTTTACTAATTTTGAGATTTCTTTAAAAACTGGATGTTTTGCATTTACAGTTAATTCAAAAAGTAATGACTCATAAGTTGTTGGAATAACTCCAGCTTGAATAAGTCTTTGAATTGCTATATCTTTATCACTTTGCTTTCTTGAATTTACACAATCTGTTACAAGTACAGGTTGTAATCCCTCTTCTAATAAATCAAGTGCTGTTTGCAAAACACATACATGTGTTTCAATACCTGCTAAGATAACAAACTTTTTACTTGTTGCTTTAATAGCTGCTAATCCATCTTCATTTCCACAACAAGAAAACGTAGTTTTTTTTCAAAGTGAGGATAATCATCAGTTAATTCCCTTAAACTAGCAATAGTCTCACCTATACCTTTTTTATATTGTTCATTTACAATAATAGGTATTTCATGTAATTTAAGACCTTTTATTAAAATATTTAAATTTTTTTTCTAACTCTTCTTTATTTTGAATAAATGGGAAAAGTCTCTCTTGTACATCAACTTGTACAAATACACAATTCTCTGCTTTAATCTTCATATAGACTCCTTGAAAATAATATAAATATAATACAAAAGTCTAGTAAAAATGTCTAGTATAATTTTAAGTTTTTATGGTGTTTTTTTTAATTTGTGAAGTTAGTTATCAAGAAAGGGCTTGCCCTTTCTTAATTACTTATTTAAAGGCTACTTTTTCAGCTCTTTCCAGAAGCTCTTTAGCACCTTGGTCGATAAAAGTTTGAGCTAAATTTTGTCCAATAGTTTCAAAGTTTTCAATATCTGCTGTGATATCTTCTTCTATATATTCACTTCCATCAGGCATTCCAACAATAGCTTGAACTCTAATAGAATTTTCATCTATAATTGTAGCTTTTACACCAATTGGAACTTGACAACCACCTTGTAATGTATCGACAAAACTTCTTTCTATTGTTGATTCAATATGCGCATCATTGTCATTTAAAACTGAAACAATTTCAACAATTTTTGGATCTGTAACTGTTTCAATTCCTAAAGTTGCTTGTCCCATAGATGGAATCATTGTATCTGATGAAATAGGATTAAAATGTTTTATTTCATTTTCTAATCCTAGTTTTTGAAGACCAGTTGCTGCTAAAATAATCGCATCATATTCACCTGCATTTAATTTCGCAATTCTAGTATTAATATTTCCTCTTAAATCTTTTAACTCAATATCAGGTCTTAAAAGTTTTAAAGCCATTCTTCTTCTTAAACTTGTAGTTCCTACAACTGCACCTTCTGGTAACTCATCTAAAGATGTATATTTATTACTTAAAAATGCATCTCTTGGATCAAATCTCTTTGTAACGGCAGCTAATTGAAGTCCCTCTTCAAATTGTGTTGGTACATCTTTTAAAGAGTGAACAGCTAAATGTGCTTCACCATTTAATAAAGCAACTTCAAGTTCTTTTGTGAATAGACCTTTTCCACCAATTTTTGCTAATGGTACATCTAGAATTTTATCACCTTTTGTTACAAACTCTTGTAATTCAATTTCCATATCTGGGTAATGTTTTTTTAAGCTCTGCTTTTATATATTCACTTTGCCATAAAGCTAATTGGCTTCTTCTTGTTGCTATTACTAATTTATCCATTCTTCTATTTTCCTAAAGTTTCATATTTTAATTTTGATTTATCTTGTTCACCATTTACAAATATTGTTGGTGTACCTTGTACCATCATTTCTTCACCCATATTAATATCTTTATAAAGCTCATCTTGAGACTTTTTATTATTAATTTCACTTACTGATATTGATGTCATAAACTCTTTGTTAAAGGCATCTACAATTTTTTTTGAGTATTGTCCTCTTTTGAATCAAAGTATTTATCCCAATCTGCTCTATATACTTTTAATTCGATATCTTTTATTCCCTTTTCTTTTCCAACTGTCATTAACTTTGATAAAGCTGCTGCTGCAGGATGAAGTTTTAGTAATGGAAAGTGATAGTAATATAAAGCTATGCTATCTTTATTTCTTTTTACATGTGAAATTACATCTGGAATATAGTCCATACAAAAAGGACATAAAGGATCTGAGAATACTACAATTTTATCTTTTGCATTTGGATTTCCAGCTATTAAGTGTTTTTCATCATAATAATTTTTAGTTAGTGTTGGTTTCATTAAATCTTTTAATGACATACCAGTTTTAATATCAAATAATTCAGGAGCAATTAAATCTCCATTTGAAAATACTATATCTTTAGCTTTGATATCATTTCCTGCCATTTTTGCATCTAAGTCGATAATATATCCATACCAACCTTTTTGAGGCATCTCTTTTTTTTAAATTTACTTTTACATCTTTTATTTGTATTCTTTGATTTTTAGAAAATCTTTGTTTTTCAAATTTTAATACATTATCATCAACTGTATCTGCTGCAAATAGCGAAGCTACTAACAAACTACTAGCTGTAATTATCTTAATTAATTTCATTAACATCCTTTCAAAACTTTGCATATCTTTTATAAAAAGTGTGCAACATTATATTCTACAAAAACTTAAATCTTAAGTCTTGGTTTTTACAGTAATTTTTTTTAATATCAAAAAGTTCTTTTGCTCTATTTAACATAGCTGAATTTAATATATCATTCATCTCTAATTCTTTTTGTGCTGGTGTTGGATTAGCTGTTTTTTTGCATATCTGCAACACAGCCAGAACCTATTTCAATATCTTCAATCATAGAACCAGCTTCTTCAGAGTTATCTTCATTATGTTCATCTGATTTTTCTTCAACTTTTAACTTTTCAAGTTTATTCTCTTGTGGAGGGGGGGTCTTCCTTTATAAAGTCAAGCTCAATATCATGTCCAAATACATCATAAATAAATGTTTTAATTACGCCAAAGTGTTTAAATAAAAACTTTCTATCTTCACCTTGTGCATATGAGCTTATTTTTAGTTTATTATCTTCAAGACTTTTATAAACAAAGTTCTTCTCAAATAACTCACCTAAATCATAATCTCTTTCATATACTTTTGCAGCTAAAGTTTTATATAGTTCTTTATTTGGGTCTAAAGTCTCTTGTTCTTTAACCTCTTCAACTACTTCAGCTTCTATTTGCTCTTCTC
>JDSG01000086.1_pt1 | contig 32563 bp, 63 predicted proteins | sample 199341 | NCBI WGS metagenome assembly JDSG01 (sample SAMN02584197, study PRJNA231836) | bioreactor metagenome | isolation source: continuous culture bioreactor short generation time transfer1 day 52 after... | place: Germany: Bremen | reverse complement strand
ATGAACATATGCTCAAATCCCTATATTTTATGGGTTTTTTTCTCTTCAAATGACAAAAATATCATACCTTTTTCATTTGGTGTCGTTACAATTTTGATGAGACACAAATCAAAAGGAGATCACATGAATATGTTTGGTAAACCAACTAAACTACTTGTAGCAGTTGCATTAATTGCAGGACTTGGTACTTCAGCAATGGCAAAAAAAGTATACAAATGGAAATTGGCAACAACTTGGGGGGGGCCAACTTTATCACCATTTATTGATGCACCAAAAAATATGGCAAAACTTGCAGAAGAGATGTCAGATGGTAGATTACAAATTAGAGTTGATGCTTCAAATAAACACAAAGCAGCTCTAGGAATTTTAGATATGGTAAAAGGTGGTCAGTATGACATGGGTCACTCTGCATCATATTACTGGAAAGGTAAAGATATTAATACTTTACCATTTACAACTATGCCATTTGGTATGACAGCAGTTGAGCAATACGCATGGTTCTACTACGGTGGTGGTATGGACTACATGAAAAAAAGCATACAAGAAACATAAAGTATTATCATTCCCTGGTGGAAACACTGGTAACCAAATGGGTGGATGGTTCAGAAAAGACATTACATCTGTTGATGACTTAAAAGGTCTTAAAATGAGAATTCCTGGATTTGCTGGTGAAGTTATGGCAAAACTTGGACTAACAGTTACAAATATTGCTTCAGGTGAATTATATACTTCACTTGAAAGAGGAACTATTGACGCTTTAGAATGGGTTGGACCTGGAATGGACATCAACATGGGATTCCACAAAATTGCACCATATTATTTTACAGGATGGCATGAGCCAGGAACAGAATTACAATTCTTAGTAAATGAGAAAAAGTTCAATAAATTACCAAAAGATTTACAACAAATCTTAATTACTGCAATGAGAGTTTCAGCTTACGACATGTACGTACAAAACTACCATATGAGTGCAGAGGCTTGGTCTAAAATTGAAACTGATTTCCCAAATATTAAGATCAAAACTTTTCCAAAACCTGTAATGGATGCTATGAAAAAAAAGCTAATGATGAGTTATTAGTTGAAAAAAACAAAAGGTCAACCATTGTTAAAAGAGATTTTAGATTCTCAAAAAGCTTACCAAAAGAAAGCTAGAGAGTGGACTAAAATGTCAGATTACCTTTACTTAAAAGATAACTTATAAAATAAATTGTACAATCCCCCCCTTTTAATAAGGGGGGGATTGCTTATATAAAATAGGTAATATAAATATAGGACTTACAAATATATATTTATCTTACTTATTTAAAACACCCAAAGGATTTTTATGTTGTTAAAGCTAGAAAAAGGTTTCAATAAATTTGCAGACTTTATTGGAATAATCACAGCTATAGCAATGGTACTGATGATTTTAAACGTATTTTATGATGTTATTATGAGATACTTTTTTAAATCAGGTTCAATTGCAATGCAGGAAATGGAGTGGCATCTATTCTCTGTAATTATTTTACTTGGTATTGCCTATACATTAAAAGAGGATGGACATGTTAGAGTTGACCTTGTTTATGATAGATTAAGTCACAAGAAAAAAAAGCTATGATTAACATGGTTGGTTCATTAATATTTATTTTACCTATCGCTATTTTAGTAGGATTAAGTTCTATTGATAATGCAGTAGAAGCATTTCAATCAATGGAACAAAGTGGTGATCCAGGAGGACTACCATATAGATGGGTTGTTAAAGCACTTATACCTTTATCATTCCTATTATTAATAATTACAACAATTGGATTTTTTATTAAAAATCTAAATGTATACAAAGGTTTACATCCACTTGATGAGTATAACTTAAAAGGTGAGATTGAGAACTTAAAACATGAGTTAGAAGAGCACAAACATCACATTGTGGATATTGATGAGAGAGGAGATTCAAAATGATTGGTATAGTTATGTTTTTTTACTGCACTATTTATGCTAGTTATTGGATTTCCAGTAGCATTTACATTTGCAGCGGTATCAGTATTTTTTGGAATAGCAGCAGGTTTTATAACAATTTGGCAAGACTATGAAGGTGATATTGCACTTGGTCAACTGATAAACGAAGGTTGGATAGAAGGTATTGAAATGTTCGATTACATGCCCTTTAGAATCTATTCAATTCAACAAAGTACAATTTTAATGGCAATTCCTATGTTTATCTTTATGGGTATTGTTCTACAAAAAACAGGACTTGCAGAAAAGCTATTAGAATCTATGGGATTCTTATTTGGTGAGATTAGAGGTGGGGGGGTTGCTATCTCTACTGTATTAGTTGGTACTTTACTTGCTGCATCAACTGGTGTTGTTGGAGCTTCTGTTGTTGCAATGGGTGTTATTTCACTTCCAGTTATGCTTAAATATAAATATAATGTTCCTATGGCCTGCGGTACTATTTGTGCATCAGGAACACTTGGTCAGATTATTCCTCCATCAATCGTACTGATTATTTTAGGAGATGTATTCCAAGTTCCTGTAGGTGATCTGTTTGCATCTGCTGTTGGACCTGGACTTGCACTTGTTGGAGCATATATTCTATACATTTTAATTTTATCTTTTGTAAGTAAAGATATGGCTCCTGCAATTCCTGCAGATCCAAGCAGAGGAAGTAAAAAGAAACAAGTAATTAGAGCTTTAATTGATATTATTCCATCATTAACTCTTATTATCTTAGTTCTTGGTTCTATCTTTGCTGGTGTTGCTACACCAACAGAATCAGCTGCAGTAGGTTGTATTGGAGCAATTGGTTTAGCACTAATGTATAGAACATTTACAACAGGAATGGTAAAAGAAGCTGCATTAGAATCAGTTAAAATTACATCTATGGTATTTGGTATTCTAATTGGTGCAACTGCCTTCTCTATGGTATTTTCATACACAGGTGGAGAGGAGATTGTTGAACATGCGATGATGAGCCTACCAGGTGATGATAAATGGGGGGGATTTGTAATCTTTACAATGTTAGCAATTCTAGTTTTAGGATTCTTTATTGATTTTATTGAGATTTCATATATTATTGTTCCTATTTTAATTCCAGTTGCAGAGACTTTAGGAATTAACCCAGTGTGGTTTGCAATTTTAATTGCAATGAATTTACAAACATCATTCTTAACACCACCATTTGGATTCTCCCTTTTCTATCTAAAAGGTTGTGCTCCAGCAGGTGTTAGAACCTCACAAATCTATAAAGGTGTTATACCATTTATTGTCATACAGGTGATAATACTTGGTATTGTTGCATTCTATCCAGAATTCTTTGGAATGTCTGCAGATATGTAAGACAAGAAGATAAAGGAGTATTTCATGTTATATTGTTTAAACCTAATTATAAACCTAATTTTAAAACAATGTGATAGGATGTATTCCTTTATTGACGACCCTCAACAAAGAATATATACTGTTCCAAGGCTTGAATAGTTTCAAACATTTATAAATCAACAAAAAAAATAAAAAAAAGAAGGATTTAAAATGTTAGAAGGAAAATATCAAGAATTTTATAAACAAATTTCTCAAACAATTTCAGAAGAAAGAATTTTTACAGACAAGTTACATACTTTAGCTTATGGTACAGATGCATCTTTTTATAGACTTATTCCAAAAATAGTTATTAAAACTGATACACCCCCCCAACAAGTGGTTTCTATTTTAGAACTAGCTAACAGCATGGAATTAAGTGTAACATTTAGAGCTGCAGGAACGTCTCTATCTGGACAAGCAATTACTGATTCAATACTAGTGGTTACATCAAGAAGCTTTAGAGATTTTAGACTATCTGATGATAAGAGTGAAATTTCACTACAACCTGCACTTACAGGACAAGAAGCAAATAATATTTTAGCACCATTTTCTAAAAAAATTGGTCCAGATCCAGCTTCAATTAATGCTGCTATGATTGGTGGTATTGCCGCAAATAATGCATCAGGTATGTGTTGTGGTATTGCAGATAACTCATATAAAACTTTAAAATCTATGAAACTAATATTCCAAGATGGCTCAAGATTAGATACCGGATGTGAAAGTTCTAAAGCAGAATTTAGAAAAACTCATGGTGATTTTTTAAAAGAGTTAAAACAGATTGCCATTGATACAGTAAATGATGAAGAGTTAAGAGCCAAAATTGAAAGAAAATTCAAGATTAAAAATACTTGTGGATATTCACTAAATGCACTAATAGATTTTGAAGATGAATTTGAAATTTTACAACACTTAATTATTGGTTCAGAAGGTACTTTAGCATTTATTGAAGAGATTACATATAAAACTGTTGAAGATTTAAAAGATAAAGCGTCTGCACTTATTTATTTTAAAAATGTAAAAGAAGCATGTAATGCGGTTACAAAAATAAAACTTGCAAGAGAGGCTAATAAAATTACTGTTGATGCTGTTGAACTTATGGATAGAGCAGGATTAAGGTCAATTGAAAATGATCCAGCTATGCCAGAATTTATTAAAGAGTTTGACAATGAAGTAACAGCACTTTTAATTGAAACAAGAGCTATAAACGACGAAACTTTAGATACTCAGATTAAAGAACTTGAAACCTTGCTTGAAGAGTTTGAAGTTAAAAGAGACATATATTTTACAAAAGATGTGGCAGAATACACTCTATACTGGAAGATTAGAAAAGGCCTTTTCCCAGCAGTTGGAGCAGTAAGAGAGACAGGAACTACTGTTATTATTGAAGATGTTGCTTATCCTATTGAAGTTTTAGCTGACGCAACATTAGAACTGCAAGAACTATTCAAAAAACATGGTTATAAAGAAGCTCTTATTTTTGGACATGCCTTAGAAGGTAACTTTCACTTTGTATTTACACAAGATTTTGCAATTGAAGAAGAGGTGAAAAGATATGACGCTTTTATGAATGATGTTGTAAATTCTGTTGCTGTAAAATATCAAGGAAGCTTGAAAGCAGAACATGGAACAGGAAGAAATATGGCTGCTTTCATTGAAGTAGAGTGGGGGGGCAAAACTGCATACTCTATGATGAAAAGAATAAAAACTCTTTTTGATCCAAAAGAGCTTTTAAATCCAGGTGTAATTATAAATGATGATGCCCAAGCACATCTTAAAAACCTAAAAGCAATGCCTGCTACAAATGAAATAGTAGACAAATGTATCGAGTGTGGATTTTGTGAACCAACATGTCCATCAAATGAGTTAACTTTAACTCCAAGACAAAGAATTGTAATAAACAGAGAAATATCAAGGCTTACAAGAGAAGGTAAACTTGATGAAGCTAAAGAGTATGAAGAGCTTTATCAATATGATGGAATTGAAACATGCGCAACATGTTCTTTATGTTCTACAGCCTGTCCCGTAAAAATTGATACAGGAAGCTTAACTAAGCACTTAAGAGCAGAACAAATAGATATACGAGCAAATAATATAGCAAATAAAATAGTAGATAACTTCTCAACAACTCTTACAGGAATGAAATTTGGACTTAGCAGTGCAAATATAGTGCACTCAATTCTTGGTACTGCAAGTATGCAAACAATAACTTCAACTCTTAGAGAATGGAGTGGAAATAAAATACCTAAGTGGTCACCATATTTACCAAGACCTGCCAAAATAAATACAAACTTTGAACAACAATTAAAAGATAAAAAAAAGTTGTCTATTTCCCATCATGTATTAACCGTGCTATAGGAAGCATGCCAAAACTACTGTAGATGAAGAACTATTTGACGTAACTATAAATCTTCTTAAAAAAAGCAGGTTACCAGATACTATTTCCTAATGGAATGAAAGACTTATGTTGTGGTATGCCATTCTCTTCAAAAGGTTTTAAAACTCAAGCAGACCAAAAATCTTCTGAATTAGAACATGCATTAAATGAAGTATCAAACTTTGGAGAGTATCCTATTCTTTGTGATACAAGTCCATGTACTAAAAAAATGATAGAGAGTTTCAAAGGAAAACTAAAAGTTTATGAACCTATTGAATTTGCATTAGAATTTTTAACTCATGAATTAGAGTTTAAAGCAATTAATGAACCAATTACAATACATACAACTTGTAGTTCGAGAAAAATGGGTCTTGACTCTAAATTCAAACAATTAGCAGATTTATGTTCAACTGAAGTAATTGTTCCTTCAGATGTAAAATGTTGTGGATTTGCAGGAGATAGAGGATTTAATTTCCCTGAATTAAACGAGTCTGCACTTAGAAACTTACCAAGTGGTGTAAAAAATGCAAAATATGCATTTTCTACTTCAAAAACATGTGAGATAGGACTTAGTGAATACTCTGGTTTAGATTATAACTCTATTTTTTTTATCTAATCGATAAGGTTACATCTTCTAAAAAAATCTAATCTTTTTCAAATAAAAACAGATATTTACCATTCTTTTGGTAAAATGTCTGTTTTTATAACAAAAGGATTAAAATGAAAAAATTACTTTTTACCTTATTGATATCTGTTAGCATATCATATGCTGGTATTGTTGATGCTATTGCATTAGTTGTAAACGATGATCCAATCACACTTTATGATATTGAAAAAAAGAAAAGTACAAAACAAGCTTTCAAAAGAGGACGCTGTTAGTCAATTAATTGATGAGGCTTTATTTAAACAATTAGTTAGAGAAAACAATATCACAGCTGATATTTTTGATGTAAATAACTATCTTGAAAAAAAATTGCTGCTTCAAATGGAATGGATTTATATACCTTTAAATCTATTATTAAACAAAAGTATAAAGATTATGATAGATATGAAGAACAGACAAAACAATTAATTATAAAACAAAAATTAACAGATAAATTAGTTAGAGGCAATTTAAAAATAGCAGATGAAAAAGATTTAGAAATTTATTATGAGAACAATATTTCTAAATTTCAAATTGCATCAAATGTAAAAGCAGTACAATATGCATCTAAAAAGAAAACTGATTTAATTAAAAGTACAAAAAAATCCAAATACTGAAATAGAAGGTATCACTAAAACTGCTATAGATTTAAATCAAAACAATTTAAATCCACAGTTAAGATATATTATTAATGAAACAAAAATCAATCAGTTTACACCTATTTTTACTGCAAATAAAGAATTTGTTACTTTATTAATTACACATAAAGAGAATCAACAAACTATCCCTTTTGAAGAGGTTAAAGATAGAATATTTAATGTAGTAATGCAAGATAGAGAGAAAAAATATTTAAAAGATTATTTTGAAAAATTAAAACTATCTGCAGATATAAAAATAGTAAGATAAGGGAAATAAATGTCAGAAATGTTTGAAGTTATTATTGGTTTAGAAGTTCACGCTCAATTAAATACTAAAAGTAAACTTTTTTTGTTCTTGTGCAACAAGTTTTGGTGAAGAACCAAACACAAATGTATGTCCTACATGTTTAGGTCTTCCAGGAGCATTACCAGTTTTAAATAAAGAAGCAGTACATAAAGCAATCATGCTTGGAACAGCACTTAAATCACAAATCAATCAAAAATCTATATTTAATAGAAAAAACTATTTCTATCCAGACTTACCAAATGGATACCAAATTTCACAATTTGAAGTTCCTGTTGTAGGCTTAGGTGAATTAACAATTGATTTCCCAGATGGAACAAGTAAAAAAAATCGGTGTAACAAGAGCTCACTTAGAGAATGATGCAGGTAAAAATATTCATGCGGGAACTGTTTCTCAAGTTGATTTAAATAGAGCTGGAACACCACTTCTTGAAATCGTATCTGAACCAGATATGAGATCTGCAGAAGAGGCTATTTTATATCTTAAAAAAACTTCATTCGATTGTAAGATACTTAGGTATCTCTGATGCAAATATGCAAGAAGGTTCATTTAGAGCTGATGTAAATGTTTCAATTAGACCAAAAGGTGCTACAAATCTAAATACTAGATGTGAAATTAAAAACATGAACTCATTTAAATTCATCGAAAAAGCAATCAAATATGAAGTAAATAGACATATTGAAGCTTGGGAAGATGGAATCCATGATACTGAAATTGTACAAGAGACAAGACTATTTGACCCAGAAAAAGGTGAAACTAGATCTATGAGAGGCAAAGAAGATGCGGCCGATTATAGATATTTTCCAGATCCTGATCTTTTACCAGTTATTATCACTGATGAGATGATGGAAAAATATTCACAAATTCCTGAACTTCCAGATGAAAAAAAAGAGAGATTTGTAAAAGAGTTTGGAATTAAAGAGTATGATGCTTCTGTTATCACAGCATCTTTAGAAACAGCGCACTTCTTTGATGAAATGATGAAAGAGGGTATCTCTGGTAAAAATGGTGCTACATGGCTAACGGTTGAATTGCCAGCTAGATTAAAAGAGGGTGTTACATTAGAGACTTCTCCTGTACAAGCTAAAAAAAACTAGCAACAATTGTAAAAGCAATTGAAGATGGTACAATCTCAGGAAAAGCAGCTAAAGAAGTTCTTGACTTCTTAATGGAAACTCCTGATATGGAAGTTGATGCCGTTATTGAAAAACTTGGATTAAAACAAGTATCTGATGATAGTGCAATTTTAGAAATTATTGATGGAATTCTTGCAGCAAATGAAGATAAAGTTGAACAATACAAAGGTGGAAAAGAGAAATTATTTGGATTTTTTTGTAGGTCAAACTATGAAAGCATCTAAAGGTAGTGCAAACCCTGCTAAAGTAAATGAACTTTTAAAACAAAGATTAGGATAAGAAATTATATGAAAAAAGACTCTATTGCAGTAATTGGTGCAGGTAAATGGGGGGGACAAGCTCTTCATTTTGCATTTAATCAAAAACAAAAATGTTTAATCACATCTAGAACAAAAAAAGATATTGTAAACTTTGTTGATTTAGATACTGCAATGGCTTGTGAATACTTAGTTATCGCTATTCCTGCTCAACAAATAAGAGCTTGGTTAAAAGAAAATTTTGTTTTTAAAGGACAAAAAAATTCTTGTGGCTTCAAAAGGTATTGAAGCCTCTACAGGACAATTTTTAAATGAAATATATGAAGAGTTTGTTCCAAGTAAAAACATTGGTTTTATTTCAGGTCCTTCATTTGCAGCGGAAGTAATAAAAGGACTTCCAGCAGCTATTGTAATAAATTCAAAATCAAAAAAACTTTATGATGAATTTTCACCTTTCTTTCCTAAGTTTTTAAAACTTACTACTCTAAAGATGTTATTGGTGCAGAAGTTGCAGGTGCTTATAAAAATGTACTAGCTATTGCTAGTGGTATTTGTGCTGGATTAGAATTAGGAAACAATGCAAGAGCATCTTTAATCTCAAGAGGTCTAGTGGAAATGCAAAGATTTGGTCGTCATTTTGGAGCAAAAAAAGCAAGTTTTGTTGGCCTATCTGGAGCAGGTGACCTTTTTCTAACAGCAAGTAGTACACTTAGTAGAAATTACAGAGTAGGGCTAGGTCTTGCAAAAGGAAAATCTTTAGAGGCTATTTTAGATGAACTTGGAGAAGTTGCCGAAGGTGTAATGACTGCAGAAGCAGTTCACAAACTATCACAAGAACATAGTATTTATACACCAATAGCAAACGAAGTAAACAAATCCTTGATGGGAAAAATCCTATGGATTCATTAAAAGACTTATTAAAATCATAAAACCTGTTTAATTTTATTTAACTAATCTAGTTATAATATATTTGAAAAAAACAAAGGCAATATATTATGCAAACTATTCCTTTTTTTGAATCTTTTTTTATCTGGTTATTCCATTAATTATTACTTGGTATTTCTATTTTAAATGGACTGAAGATAAAAAAGATATCATTTATGCTTCATTTAGAATGGTTGTACAACTTCTTTTAATTGGATATCTTCTTATATTCATATTTGAGGATAAAAATCCTTTATTAGGCGCTTTAATTATCTTTTTTTATGGCAATAATTTCATCACAAATTACTATTAGAAATGTTCAAGATAAAACTATAAAACATTATGGAATAATCTTATTAGCTATAACTGGTTCAGTGTTAATTCATCTATTTCTTATAATAGTTTTTGTATTAGATATTCATCACTTTTATGAACCAAGATATGTTATTCCAATAGCAGGAATGGTATTTGCAAATACTATGAATGCTATTTCTTTAAGTGTTGAAAGATTTGAAAAAGAGCATACGAGAAATGATTTTTTCACAGCTAGAAAAATAGCTTTTAAAGCAGCTATGATTCCACAAATTAATTCACTTCTTGCTGTTGGACTTGTAGCCCTTCCTGGGATGATGACAGGGCAGATTTTATCGGGAGTTGATCCTTTAATTGCGGTTAGATATCAGATTATGATTATGGCAATGACTCTATCAACAGCAGGAATTAGTATAGTTACATATTTTTTTATTACGAAGGAAAGATTATGAATAAACTTTTTGGAACATGTATTTTCTTTTTCTATTTTGTAAAATACCCAATTGTAATAGGTTTACCAATTTTTTTATCTATATTTAGATGCACAAAACAATTGGATCTTAAATATCTTATGGATTGTTTCTTTTATTCTTATATTAAAAGATTGGTTCTTCCCGCATGAAAAATGTGATTGTAAACCAAAAAATAAAAGATAATTACTTATCAAATTTTTCTTTATGAACTTCACCCCCCCAAAGATAGAGTTGTTTTAAGATAGGTTTTAAACTTTCTCCATAAGAAGTTAATGAGTATTCAACTTTTGGAGGAACTACTGGATATACCTCTCTATGTACTATTCCATCCACTTCTAGTTCTCTTAATTTTTGAATTAACATCTTTTGCGTAACTCTTGGCAACATTTTTTTTGAAGTTCATTAAATCTTAATGTATCACGTCTTAAATACCATAAAATAAGTATCTTCCATTTTCCAGCAAGTATATCAAGTGCCGTTTCTACTGGACACTTTTCTATTTTTTTCTTCATCTTTTATATCTACTTTTTTTTGTCATAACATACTCCATAGTATCTTTTTAGTAAGTACCTACCTTTTTTTGTTAGTTCTTGCTCTTTTGTTATATTTTAGCTAAAGTTATTGCAAAAGTAAAATCAAAAGAGCAATTCTTTGCTAATTAGGAGATATTATATGAAAGCATTTGTTGTAGAAAAAAAATTGAAGATAAAAAAATTTGAATCAGGAATTCAAGATATAGATATTCCAGAGATTTCAGAAAACGAAGTACTTATTAAAGCAACATACTCATCTTTAAACTTCAAAGATGCATTAAGTTCAGTTGGTAACCCTGGAGTTACAAGAGTATTCCCTCATGTAACAGGAATTGATGTTGCGGGAGTTATTGAAAAAAACGAACTCCGAAGAGTTTAATATTGGTGATAAAGTTTTAGTAACTGGTTATGATATGGGAATGAATACAAATGGTGGACATAGTGAATATGTTAAAGTGCCTGCTTCTTGGGTTGTAAAACTACCTTATAATATTACAGATAAAGAGATTATGACATATGGTACAGCTGGACTTACTGCTGCACTAAGTGTAAATGAACTTCTTAATAATGGAGTAACACAAGGTGAAATTTTAGTAACAGGAGCTACAGGAGGAGTAGGTTCTATTGCCGTATCAATTCTTAGTAAATTAGGATTTAATATCACAGCAATTTCTGGAAAAGAGGATAAGATTCCTTTCTTAAAAGAGCTGGGAGCTAAAGAGGTTATTCTTAGAGGTGATTTTGATATAGAAAACAAAAGACCTATGGGAAGTGAGAAATATGATGGCGTAATTGACACAGTTGGTGGAAATATATTAGCAGAAGCACTTAAAGTGATAAAATATGATGGTGTTGCTACGTGTTGTGGTCTTACTTCATCACATGAACTACCAACAAATGTATTCCCTTTTATATTAAGAGGGGGGGTAAGATTAATAGGTATTGATTCAGTTGAAGCAAAACGAGAAAAGAAAGTTGCTGCATGGGAAAAAGTTGCGGGTGATTTTAAAATTGATACTTTAGAAGCCCTTACAAATGAAATTTCTTTAGATGAAATTAAAGAAGCCTATGAAGCTTTATTAGCTGGTAAAGCAGTAGGAAGATATCTAGTTAAAATCTAATAAAGAGTTTTTACTCTTTATTAGTCAAATTAATCAATCACACAATTTGCATCTTTTACAATATTTATCTCATTCTCTTTAGCATACTCTTTTCCCCCCCAATCATGCAACTCTTCTAATATAGGAATAAGTTTTTCACCACTTTTTGTTAGTTTATACTCAACCTTTGGGGGGGGTATTATGGGATATACTATTCTTTCAACAATACCAACATCTTCAAGTTCACGTAACTGTTGAGTTAACATTTTTTTTGGGAAATATTAGGAATAAGTCTTTTTAATTCACCGTTTCTTTTTATATCTTTTTTTAATGCCCATAGAACCATCCCTTTCCATTTACCACCAATCATATCTGTTGCTAGCTGGAAAAAAACAGTTATATTTTTTTGATTCCATTACATATCCATTTTTTTATTTAGTATAAGAAAAAAAACTATTTAATAGTTACTTAAAGGTAACTATAAAACTATTTAGTATGTACTTGACAACTATTCACTATTAAGCTAAGATTTCACAAATAAAAAAATTATAAAGGATATTTTTATGGGAAAATATATTGAATTAACAGCAGAAAATTTTGATGAAACAGTAAATAATGGTGTATCTTTAGTTGACTTTTGGGCTCCTTGGTGTGGTCCTTGTAGAATGATTGCTCCTGTTATCGATGAGTTAGCAGCAGAGTTCGAAGGTAAAGCAAATATTTGTAAAGTAAATACTGATGAGCATCAAGACTTAGCAGTAAAATATGGAGTAAGATCAATTCCAACAATTTTATTTATGAAAGATGGAGAAATCGTTGACCAAACTGTTGGTGCACAATCAAAACAAGCACTTGCAGATAAAATTAACGCACAATTATAAAAAAAATAAAAAGTAGTAGTTCCTTCTACTACTTTTACCTCTCCTTCCTTTCTTTGTTAAAAAAGAATTATTTAGATAAAATTACCAAAAATGTAAATAACACAGGAAATTACATGATACAATTTTTAGAAGAATCAAAAAAAATAAGTAGAGAAATCGCAACGCTAAGTGGCGAAGTAAAAAATAGAGTTTTAAATGAAATGGCAGATGCTCTTATGGAACATTGTGATTTTATTGTAAGCAATAATGAAAAAGATATGAGTGCTGGAAGATTAGATAATCTTGATGAAGCACTATTAGATAGACTTCTTTTAACAGGTGATAGAGTTGCAGATATGGCACAAGCTATAAGAGAAATTGCAACACTTAAAGAACCAGTGGGAAGAACACTTGACGGTTGGGTTACAGAAAATGGATTAAATATTCAAAAAGTATCTATTCCAATTGGAGTAATTGGCATTATTTATGAGAGTCGTCCAAATGTAACTTCAGACACAGCAGCACTTTGTTTTAAAAGTGGAAATGTATGTGTTTTAAAAGGTGGTAAAGAGGCTGAACACTCAAATAAAGCTATTGCAAACGTTTTAAGATCTGTATTAGCTAAAAACAAACTACCAGAGCAAGCTATTGCCTTATTACCAGATTCGACACGTGAAGGCGTTGCAAATCTAATCAAACAAGATAAATATGTTGACTTAATAGTTCCAAGAGGTGGAGAAGCACTTATTAAATATGTTAGTGAAAACTCAACGGTTCCTGTAGTAAAACATGACAAAGGACTATGCCACGTATATATTGATAGAGATGCAAATCATGAAAAAGCAATTGCTATTGCAATTAATGCAAAAGTTCAAAGACCAGGTGTATGTAATTCAATGGAAACACTGCTAGTACACAAAGATGTTGCAGCTTATATTTTACCGCCATTACATGAAGCATATGAGAGATATGGTACTGAACTAAAAGGTTGTAATGAATCACAAAAATTTATTGATATTCAGTGTGCGACACATGAAGATTACGATACTGAGTACTTAGCAAATATTTTAAGTATTAAAGTTGTAAATAGTGTGGAAGATGCCATTTATCATATTGGTAAATATGGTTCAGGTCACTCAGAAGCAATCATTAGTGAAAACTACTCTATTGTAAATAAATTTTTAGATGAAGTTGATGCAGCATGTGTATACGCAAATGCTAGTACAAGATTTACTGATGGTGGAGCTTTTGGACTTGGGGGGGCTGAAGTTGGTATTTCTACAAATAAACTTCACTCAAGAGGACCAATGGGAATAAACGACCTTACTACTTTTAAATATAAAGTATTTGGAAATGGTCAAATAAGATAGGAATTAATCCTATCTTATTTATTTCCAAACATTCCTCCCATATTCTTCATCATATCCTGCATCATCTTTTTTTTGTTCAGGACTCATCCCTTCCATTTGAGATTGCATTACATCTTTTTGAGACTTTATTGGAAAATTAGGTAACTTCAAGTTATCAGCACTTACTGATACATCAAATTTTGCTAATTTTGCTATTTGTATTTGAGTTATACCCATAGCAGAAGATTCGATTTTTAAAGGAACACCTTTATAAATAGACATTTTGCATTTTTTTAATTGCCAAATATCACACTCAAATCCAGCAACTTTTTCTGTACCTATTTTTTTTACCTCCAAGGTTTTTAAGAGATTTTTCATTTGTCTCCTTTATTACCATATCCTTTTGAGAATCAGATATTTTTTGTTTATAAATTACCTCTTCTTCAAAATCAACACTATATACAGTGTCATTTTCAAACTTTGTAATATCATGATTTGTTTCTTGCTGTCCCATGATATTTTGAGAAGTTTTCTCTTCGCTTAGTTCTAAAGCACCATAGTTTTTGAAAAATACTTTAGACTCCCCCCCTGAGATAGTAGTGGTCATTCCCATTACATTTCCTTTTCCACTTATCTCATATTCAACAATTCCGGATTTCACGTCATATCTTTTTATCTGCGCAAATAATGAACTTGCACAAAAGATTAAAATGATTAATAAATAAATCTTTTTCATGAACTCTCCTTTAATCATTCTATACCTAATTATACTACTTGATAATTAAAGGAGTTATTAAGAGATTATGTTTTTATTACCTAGAAGATAGAGCTAATTTTAGTGCTAAGCCACCTAATACAAAAGAGGTTAATATATTCATATATTTAACAATATTAGGATTTTCTAAAAGTTTTGTGCTTAGGATATTACCTGCTACTCCAATTGAAGAAAAAAACTACAATAGTAAGAGCCATAAAAATCACTCCTAAAGTAACCATTTGCATAGGTACGTTTTCATTTGCTGGAGTTACAAACTGAGGAAGGAATGCTAAGAAAAATATCGAAACTTTTGGATTTAGAACATTCATAAAAAACCCTTTTATATAAAGTTTTTTTAAGTTCACTGCTTGAATTTTGAACAGATAAATCAAGTGGTTCATTTCTATATTTAAAAGCTTGATAAGCTATATATAAAAGATATGCTGCACCTACATATTTTACAATATTAAAAGCTATTTCAGAAGTTTGGAAAATCACAGAGATTCCAAAAGCAGCAGCGGCTGTATGTACAATAATTCCTGTACAAAGTCCTAAAGTAGTAACTATTGCGGCTTTTTTTACTCTTTGTCATACCTTGAGTTAATACGTAAATATTATCAGGTCCTGGAGCTAAACATAATAAAAATGAAGCAACTATAAATAAATATATATTTGAAAGTTCTAACACTAAAAATCCTTTTTAAAAGATAAATTATAACTAAGTTATACAAAAGTTTCAAAAAAATTTTAAAAGCATACCACCAAATGAACACTATTCTTTTTTTTATACTTAAAAAAATCAAGGAGAGATCATGTCTTATTCTAAAAAGAGATACTTAACATACGCAATTATTACTATCTTTACGCTAGTAGTTCCTTTTATTAAAATAAATGGGAACCATCTGCTTCTTTTATCTTTTGACAAATTACAATTTCATTTTATGGGCTTTGTTTTTAATATGAATGAACTTTATGTAATGCCATTTTTACTAATGTTCTTATTTATTGGGATTTTTGCACTAACTGCGATGTTTGGTAGAGTTTGGTGTGGTTGGGCCTGTCCTCAAACAATATTTAGAGTTATTTATAGAGATTTAATAGAGACATTTATTTTTGGGCTAAGACGAATTAAAAATAAACAAAAAGATATTGATTACTCAAAACCATCAAATAGAATAAAAAAATATTTATCACTAATCTTATGGGGGGGAATATTATCAATTGTAGCTGCTACAAACTTTATGTGGTATTTCATTCCACCTGAAGATTTTTTTATCTATATTCAAAATCCAAAAGAGCACTTCTTTTTGTATATGTTTATAATAAGTATTGCAACTTTTTTAATCTACGATATTGTTTTTATGAAAGAAGATTTTTGTACCTATGTATGTCCTTATTCAAGATTCAATCAGTACTTTATGATGATGATACAAAACAAGTAGTTTACAATACAAATAGAGGTGGAGAAATCTACGAAAATGGTGCTAAATCTATATTTGATTTAAAACAGTGGTCAAATAATGAAGAGTGTACAACTTGTGAAGCTTGTGTAAAAGTCTGTCCTACACATATTGATATTAGAAAAGGATTACAAGTTGAATGTATCAACTGCCTAGAGTGTTCAGATGTTTGTTCTACTGTTATGGGGGGGAAACTAGGCAAAGAGTCACTTATATCTTGGGGGGGAAGTACAAATAGAGTTTTAAAAGATAAGATTATCTCAATCTTTTCAAATAGAAATATAGTTTATATGGCTTCACTTGTTTTATGTATTATTTTAGCTGGATTCTTTGCTTCTAAAAAAAGAGCATCTTTTATTGAATGTAAATAAAACAACAAATCTTTATAAAATAAAAGAGAATAATATTGTTACAAATAACTATGTTCTTACTTTACATAATACAAGTAAAAAAAAGATATACCTTTGATATAAAAGTTATAGATAATGAGAATTTCTCAGTTAGAAGATTCAAAGAAACAAAACTAAATCCTAAACAAAGAACAAAAACAGTACTTATTTTACAAACAAACAAGCGTCTGTTTTTATCTGATTCAAAAAATACTGCTTTAAAAATAAAGATAAAAGCATTTGCAAAAGAAGATTCAAAAATAAGTATAGAAAAAGAGGTATCATTTATCTATCCTAGAAATGATTTAATCAAATAGATTTTTCAATAAAGAGAGTGAAGACTACACCCTCTTTATTATTGCAAACCTCTACTTTTCCATTAAAACCTTGTTCTATAATTAGTTTTACTAAATAAAGACCAAGTCCTGAACCATTCTCTTTAGTTGTATAATATGGTTCAAATATTTTATCTATATCTCTTTTTTTAATTCCACCTGCATTATCTTTTACTTTAATTATAACCTCAGCGTTGCTTGAATCAATTTCTAATTTTACATATGGTTTTTCTATATCTTTTAAAGCTTCATTTGCATTTGAGATAAGAGCTAATAAAACTTGAGATAGTTCATTTTTGATTCCAAATACTTTAATCTCTTCATTTACTTTAAACTCCACATCAAAGTCTATATTTCTTTTTTTTAAATCAGCACTTAATATAGTAGAAACATTTGCTATTGACTCTTTTATAGAAAAAGTCTCTTTTTGCTTTGAAGGATCATAAAACTCCTTAAAATCATCAATTGTTTTTGATAAAAACTCTAATTGTTCATTTGCTTGGGAAACTTTTTTTTCTCAAAATATACTTCATCTAGTTTTTTTATTTTCAAACTTCTTTTTCATATTTATTAAAATATAGGATAGATTATTTAATGGTTGTCTAAATTGATGTGTTATATTTGCAATCATTTCACCTGATTTTGCTAGTTTTGATTGTTGTAAAAGCATATTTTCAAAGCTCTTACTCTGTTTTTGTAAATTATTATATTTATATGCAACAGATAGTGTAAATAGTACTGCTTCTATTGCAAAGGCTACTAAGACAATATCTACAAATCCTCTTACTTCATAGTATGATTTAAAATCAAATACAAAAAGAATAAAACAGAAAATTGACCAACCACCTACATATATGATAGTTGGTTTGAAACCTTGATTTAAATTAAAAGCTACAGATATAAAAAGAATTGCATAAATAATAGTATAAGGAAGATACTCAAAAAGCATATAATGATAAAAGGCTGTTAATATAATCACATTTAAAAGTAAGGTATTTTTTATCAACTCTTTATAGTTTGTCATCTTAGGTAAAAACTTACCCTCATAAAACCTTACAGCAAAGACTATAGCACTTAAAGTTGCAAAAAGTAGGGCTAACTCTTGTACTCCCTCAAATATCTTAAATAAGCCACTATATGAAACTATAAAAATCAATGAAAATATCTGCATAAAACAGTAGCTAATATAAAATATCTCTTTTGAATATATATATCTTATTAGAGTATATACTATTGTCATAAGAACTATTCCAAAAGTTACTCCATACAGAAGTACCATATTTATATCATACATCTATTTTATATCCTGTTCCTGATAAATTAGAGATACTATCTTTAGGAAGTTTTGTTTTTAGATTTTTCATTACTGTTTTTAAAGCATCTTTGCTCATCGCACTATCTTGCCATACATAATTCTCTATCTCTTCATATGTAACATAGCGAGTAGGATTTTTAATCAAGTAAGGTAAGTAAATCAAGCTCTTTTGTTCTAAGTTTTACAATCTCATCATTGCAAACTAAAGTTTGGTTATATATATCAAAAATACAGTTCTCTTTTAAACTTATTATATTTGAGTTGTCAGTTTCTATACTTTGAATACATGACTTTAAAGCCTCTTCAAACTCTTTTTCTTTTATAGGTTTAATTAAATATTTTACTAGTTGTAATTCTATTGCAGTAAAAAGATAGTCTTTATGTGAATATGCAGTTAATACTATTACTTGTACTTTCTTATCTTTTTGTCTAACTCTTTTTATAAACTCTAAGCCATTTAATTTTGGCATCTGAATATCAGTTATAATAATATCTGGTTTTACCGTTTCATAAAGTTTTAAAGCAGTAAGTGCACCTGATGCTTCATAGATGTTTTCAAAATAGTTTTCTAAATACTCAATACCATTCTCTCTTGCTATCTCATCATCTTCTACATATAGCACTTTTATTTTTCTATTAATTTCACTTTGCATTTAATATTATATCTTAATTTCTTTATGATAAAATCTATGCTTATAAAGGATTTTCATGAGAGAATATAAGCCTATTAAAAAAAATATTATTGCTACAACTACTATTAAAACACCTTTAGGAGATATGTTTTGTGCAGCAACTTCAAAAGGAGTTTGTATTTTAAGTTTCTTTGAACAAAAAAAACTTAGAAAAACAGATTCAAAAAGTACAAAAGTTTTTTAAAGCAGAAGCTATCCCTGCACATAACAAATACTTTGAATGTCTTCAAAAAGAATTAGATGAATATTTTGAAGGTAAACGTGGTGATTTCACTATTCCTCTTCAGTTAGTTGGAACTCCTTTTCAGCAAGATACTTGGAAGATTTTAATGAGTGTTCCTTATGGAGAAACTATCTCATATAAAGAAGAGGCTGCCTTACTTAAAAACTCAAAAGCAGTACGAGCTGTAGGAACTGCAAATGGACAAAATATGATATCTATTTTGATTCCATGTCACAGGATTATACAAACAGGTGGTAGCTTGGTGGTTATGCCGGAGGAATTGAAAAAAAAGAGGCACTTCTCAAACTAGAAAATAATCATTCTTCTGATATAATTCGAAAAACTCATGAACATAACTAAAGAGAGATTAAATGGTAAACAAAAGTATATTTAGAGAGTATGATATTAGAGGAATTGTAGGTTCTGAACTAAATAGTGAATCAGTTAAACTTATAGGATATTTTTTTAGGACAAAAGGTTTTTGAAAAATTTGAAGAGAAAGCATATGTTGCAATTGGATATGATGCAAGAACTCACTCACCTGAACTTTTTTTCTTACCTAGCAAGTGGTTTTAACAAAGCTGGTTGTACAGTACTTAATATGGGCATGGTAGCAACTGGTATAAACTATTTTGCAAACTATCAAACTTTTAATATTGAGGGTGAAGAGATACAACCAAATGCTTCTGTTATGATTACAGGGAGTCATAATCCTAGTGAATATAATGGATTTAAAATCACTCTTGATAAAAAAAACCATTCTTTGGAGATGATATTTATGCTTTAGGTGATGAAATTATTGCTTCAAAAGTAAAAATTGAAGACAATGATACAAACTATGATATTGATGTTAAATCACTTTATATTAATTATATGGTTACAGAATTTGGACATCTAAAAGCAATGCCTCAAAAGTTTATTATAGATTGTGGAAATGGTGTAGCTGATACTGCGCTTACAACTATTTTAAATAGATTAGAGCTAAACTATGATGCACTTTACTGTGAGCCTGATGGAACTTTTCCAAATCATCATCCAGACCCAAGTGAAGAGAAAAACTTAGTTGATGTTATAGAAGCTTTAAAAGGTGATTATGAATATGGTTTTGCTTATGATGGGGGGGATGCAGATAGAATTGCCTTTTTAACTAAAAAAACATAATGTAAAAGGTGACATCATGGCTTTACTTTTTGCAAAGACTATGAAAAACCCTACAGTTGTTGGTGAAGTTAAATGTACACAAATCATGTATGACTTAATCAACGAAAACGGCACTGCAATTATGTATAAAACAGGACACTCAAATCTAAAAGTAAAACTAAAAGAGGTAAATGCAGACCTTGCAGCAGAAGTGTCAGGACATATCTTCTTCAATGATAGATATTTTGGTTTTGATGATGCAATTTATGCAACTTTTAGACTTCTTGAACTAATTTACAAAAAGATGGATATAGATAAAGAGATTGATTCTTTACCTAAAACATATTCAACAGAAGAGATAAAAATAAAAACTACAGAAGAAGAAAAGTTTTTACTTATTAATAAACTTAAAAAAACTTTTAGAGAATCCACCAGAAGATTTTCCTAAAATAGTTGATATTATTGATGTTGATGGGGGGGTTAGAGTTATCTTTAATCAAGGTTGGGGGGGATTAGTAAGAGCTTCTAATACAACACCCGTGCTTGTTACAAGATTTGAATCAACAATAAAAGAAAATACTAAAATGTATGAAGAAAAATTAAATTCACTTATTCAAAAGGCACAAGATGAACTTAATAGCACTACAGACTAAAACAGCAAAAAATTTTAAATCAAACTATAAACACTTAAAAGAGTTAATCAATTCATGTGAAGATAACTCTTTTATACTAACTCCTGAACTTTGCCTTACAGGTTTTTGTTATGAAAAAAAATGGATGAAGCTTCTGACTTTACAGAAAAAGTAAAAAAAGAAGATAAAAAAAACTATCTGTAAATAAGACTATTGCTATAACATTTATTGAAAAGCAGGATATGGATTATTATAATACTCTTTATATTTTTCATAATCAAAAAAAACTGCTCATATCCAATCAAAACATAAACTATTTCCTTTAGGAGATGAACCTGAGAACTTTTCAAGTGGTAAACTTGATAATATGGAAATAATTGATATTGATGGCATTAAAGTGGCTTCACTAATATGTTTTGAAGTTAGATTTCCAGAATATTGGTTAAAAACAAGAGGTGCAGATTTAATTATTAACCCATCTATGTGGGGGGGAGCGAAAAGAAAAAAATCATTTTGAAACTATGACTAAAGCCTTAGCAGTTGCAAATCAATGTTATGTATTAACAGCCAATAGTGCAGACGATAACATGGCAAAGGGAAGTGGTATCATCACTCCTTGGGGGGGTGAAGAGACTAGAGATGATTCAAAAGAGATTATCTCTAAAGAAATAGATTTAAATGAAGTAAAAAAAAGTAAGAAGTTATATTGATATAGGGTTAAAAAATAGATGAATAAATCAATAATATTTGTATGCTTAGGAAATATTTGTAGGTCACCACTTGCTGAAGGTATTGCAAAAAAAGTATGTAAAAGAAAACAATCTTGATATAGTAGTAGATAGTGCAGGTACAGGAGACTGGCATATAGGTGAGCCTCCATGTGAACACTCTATAACTATTGCAAAAAAAGAGTGGAGTTGATATTTCTTCTCAAAGGGCTAGAAAAGTAACTAAAGAGGATTTTGATAAATTTGATTTAGTAATTGGACTTGATGATTCAAATATCCAAAATCTTAAAAATCTTGGGTGTAAAAATCCAATTAAATTAGGAGATTTTGGTTTTCAGGGACAAGATGTCCCAGATCCATATTTTTTTGATGGATATGAAGGCTTTGATAAAGTTTTTGAGATAATTGATATATGCGTAAAAAAACCTTATTAAAAATAAGGCTTCTTAACTATATTTTTGATAATTTTTGAGATTGTTCAATCCAATTAGCTTCTTTTATTTGATTATCTTCTAAAGTTAAATACTCTTCAACCCAATGACAATTTTTTGCATTCCATTTTGCAATTTGATCAAAATGGAATACTCCAAGTTCATTTAGTTTTTCTTCAAGATTTCTATCTATTCCTTCAATTTCTTGAAGAGAATCTTTACCATTTGGCCTTGGAGCACTTCGTATTAGAGGTTTATTATATATATTTCCACCTGCTGCTCCACCATGCATTGATACATTGTTATATACAGATGTTCTCTCACCAGCAAATACACGACCTATTATAAAACCTATTAAAAATCCAATAATTGCTGCAATTACCAGACACAGTACTATTTGAGATGCTATTTCTATCACTTATTATTCCTCAACAATATTAAATTCTACTCTTCTATTTACTTTAGAATATCCTTTTGGGCTATTCGCAACTAAAGGGATATCTTCTCCATATCCACGGGCTATCATTCTATTTTTATCAATTCCATAATAAACTAATCTATTCATTACACTTTTTGCTCTTTGTAAAGATATTGCTTGATTAAGTTTTGCTGCACCTACTGCATCAGTATGACCAGCAATCTCTATTTTTATATTAGGAAATTCTTTTAAAGCTTTAACTATTGTTTTAATTGAGTTATCACTACTTTTTGTAATTTTATTACTTGCTCTTTTGAAAATAATTGGATTTTCTTTTATATAATCACTCATTTTTATTTGTAGAAGCTGAGACTCTTTTGATAAGTCTTCAATTCTTTTTTCAGACCCTTCTCTTATATATTTATCTCCTGTAGTCACTAAAGGTTCTTCAATTACCTCTTCTTGAGAAGGTATTTCTTCAGAAGATACTACTTCTTCTTTAGAACTTTCTTCAATATTAGTATCTGCTATAGTCTCTTCAGGCTCTTTTGTATTTACTTCTTCTTTTTGTTCTGTATTTTCTATTTCAGAAGATGGCTCTTCTTCTTTTTGTAAAGTATTCTCTTCTTGAACTACTGATTCTTCTTTATTTACTTCTATCTCTTCTTTTACAGAAGTAGGCTCAGAAATAACTTCTTTTTCAATAGTTGATATTTGAGATACCTTTATTGTATCAATATGTGTATAAACACATAAAACTATTAGAACAATTAAAGATAAAAATAAAAATATTACTTTTTTTTCTTGGTTCATATTAAATCTTTATTTATATTTTTGATTATTCTATCTGATTATTCATCAAAATAGTTTGAAACAAAATTATAAATTTATTTAAATTATAAATCTAAGTTTAAATTCTTTTCTTTCTAATATAATTTATCTATATATTTTTAAAGGAGTAGTTATGAAATTCTTTGTTTTGGTCTGTTTTACATTTAGTTTACTTTTTGCTCTTCCTGATGAATTTGATAGAGAGATATATAATATAGGAGAAAAAATTTTTGATAATAAATGCAGTAAATGTCATGAAAAATCAATGCCCATACCTCTTCTTATGAAAAACTTTATTGAAGAGGATAATAAACTTTTAAATCTAAAAGCACCTACTGGAAATGAAATATCTTTTAGACTTAAACAACAAATTGGTAGTAAAGATGATATAGAGTTTCATATAGAAGAGACTGCTGATTTTGTAGTTGATTATCTTTATGAACCTGATAAAGCAAAAACTATCTGTCTTCCTGGTGTAATAAGACACTTTGATACTATGCCAAGTATGAAAGGTAAAATAAGTGAAAAAGAGATTAGGGATGTAAGTTTCTTTTTATACTTCCTAGAGGGCTTTAATGATGTTAATAAGTTCTATCACAAAGAGGATGAGTTTTAAACTCACCTCTTAAATCTTTATAGTAAATTTTGCTCCATCTTTTACATTTTCAACAGAGATTTTACCTGCTAAAGACTCTTCAATTATCATTTTTGATAAATATAAACCTATTCCTGTTCCTTTTGTTGAATGTTTTGTAGTGAAATATGGTTCAAAAATATTATTAATAATATTTTTAGGTATTCCTCCACCATTATCTATAATCTCTATATCCCTATTAACTATTATTGAAATAAGTTTTAATTCATTTTTATCATTTTTTTTACTAGTTAATACATCTTCTGCATTATTTAAAATAGAGATAAGAACTTGAATGAGTTCACCTCTATATGCTTCTACTTTTTTATCTTTTTCAATTTTAAAATCTATAAAAATATTTTTCTTTGCAAAGCTACTTTTTAGTAAACTTAAACTACTTGAAACAATTTCACTTAATAAAACCCTCTCTTTTTCTTTGTCAGGTTTAAAATAATCTCTGAAGTTTTCAATTGTTTCAGACATAAATTTTGTTTGAAGCTCTATATCTGTTAGATTTTTTTCAAGTTCATCTGTTTTTGACTTCTTTTTTCATTAGTTCAAAATCCATTGCCATTACTGTAGAGTTTATTGTATTAAGTGGCTGTCTCCATTGATGTGCAATATTATTAATCATTTGTCCCATTGATGCAAGCTTTGATTGATGAAACATTAACCTATCTTTTTTTTCTATTCTTTTCAACCTGTTTTTTTAACCTCTTGTTTTAACTGTTTATTCATACGTTTTAACAGATAATGATTATATATAACAAAACAGAGAACTACGAATATAATAAGAAGTATTTTTGCAATAAAATCATAACTAATTCCTTGTTCATATTTAATATTAATCCAATGATTTAAAACTTTATTATGAAAAGCATCATCTAGTTGATCTATTTGGTCCTGAATAATATCACGAAGAATCGGTTCATCATTTCTTACTCCAAGGGCTAATTCTAATTTTACAGCATCTGTTTTACCTGTAATTTTCAACTCACCAGTAAACTCTTTTTGAAAGAAATACCCAATACTAGCTAAAGTTCCAATCTGTCCATAAAGTTCTCCCTCTTTAACCATTTGTAAACCATCTCTTAATGAAGATACTTCAATTAAATTTATATTTGGATACATCTTTTTTAAGTTCTCAACATACGCATAATCCTGAGGATAACCAATTTTCTGATTTTTTAAATTTTTAAAATCATCAATAAAGGGTGCTTGTAAATTTGTAGCAATTACTATAGGCGTTTTCATATATGGTCTTGTAAAATTTAAATACTTTTTCCTATCTTCTGTTTGCATAGCAGAGATAAGATCACATTTTCTTAATTTTGCAAAAGTTAAAACAGAACTCCAGTTTTTTGTTCTTACTATTTTTATAGGAACATTCAATTTTTTAGAAAACTCTTTTAAATAATCTGAAGCAAATCCTATAAATTCACCTTTTTCATTTACACCATCATAAGGCATAGTTTCAGGAGCGACACATATCTTGATAACTTTTTTTTCTAAAAGATATTTCTTATATTTATCTACTCTTTTTAAATCATCAAAATAGACTATAACTTCACCTATTTTTTTTATTTTTATACTCAATATTTGCTTTAGCGATATTTTCACTTTTTGTATGTCTTTCAGGGAAATCACTCATATCTAAATGTTTTATTTCACCATTTTCATTGAAAGAGGTATAGATATATCTATTTAAATAGTTATCATAAACTTGTATTGCTTTTACATTTTTTCTTTCATATAAATATAGATTAAATATTTGTTGAATATGCCCACTATTCATCTCATAAAGAGGTTCTACTAAAAGCTTTGCTAATCTATGATGAATGTTTTTATCTGAAACAGGTGTTTCTTCTTTTTTTATAGATAAAATTATCTAATCTACGGATATTATATTTCCCTTTTTTTACGAAAGAGTAAAGTAAAGAGATGGCTTGAAGTTTTTCTAAATCTATCTCACCAAAAGATTGACCATATTCACTAAGTTTTTTTATTTTATTAGCTTCATAATATAAAGACTTCTTTGTTCTATTTAAAGTATTAAAATTTTTATATATTAAATCTACTGTCTCATCAATATTTTCAAAAGCATATTTCCATCCTTTTATTGTTGCCTCATAAAATTTTCTTACCATTTCAGGTTTATCTTTAATCACACTCTTTGATGTAAAAAGAATATCCCCCCCATAAAATTCAAAACCATGGTCTTTTGGATCAATTGTTATAAGATCTAAACCCTTCTCTTTATAATCAAATAGTCTATTTACACTATATGTAGGTTTCATATGAACATGATTTGTTAATAAAGCGTGTTCGTTATATATTAAATCGTGTTCTTCGTATTTAGTATCAAATACTTTTAACATAGCTAAAATAGAAATGTCTTCATGTCCCATTAACTGCTAAGACTTTCTTATCTAAATCTTCTATATCTTTTATTCCTGAAGATTTTAGTCCTACTAATACATAAGGAGTTTTTTTGAAAAAGCGCCATTAGTGCAACAAAAGGTTTCCCTTTTACTGTTTCTAGTACAACAGCTGTATTTTCAACCCCCCCAAAGGTAACTCTCTCTTCAAAAACTTTATTTAATGTATTTTCACCTATCTTTTGTTCAATTAACTTTACATCTAAGTCTAATTCTTTATAAAAGCCTTTCTGCTTTGCAATAATAAATCCTGCTGTTTGAAACTGATGTTTTGATTTAAGTTGTACAGTAACTTTTTCCAAATTTTTAGAAAATAGAGACATTGAAAAAAATAGTATTAAGATTAGTAGTTTCAACTCCTGTCCTTTCCTCTAGTAAGAAACTCCATCCAAAAGGGAATTAATTCTTTAAAATTCTCTTCACTATACCAATATTCTTCTATATTGTATGCACTATATCTTATTGATTCTATATTTTTATTTATCATATTAATAAAGTTTTCACCTTCGGTTGTTTTTGAACAACCTATATATATATTTGTTGTTGGGAAAAAAAATTTTTAATAGGAATAGGGATTAAAAGATTGTTAAAATTTATATCTATCTTTTTTTGAAAAATAATCAACTTCTAAAGGATAAATAATTGTCGCATCTAATCCTCTATTTGAGATAAGCATTTTAAGAATACCTTCGCCTAAACCTTCGCCATCTCTTTTATATACTCTTTTGTTGTCTAAAACTAACTCATCAATCTCTTTACCATATCTTCTATATTTTGTTAATCCTAAAGTAAAGTTTTGTTGTTCCAAAAGTTTTTTTAAATCAATTGAACCATCTTTACCTATAAAAGGTTTTACTTTTGAAATAGATTGTCTATGTACGTAAAGTCTAGGAGACAGACTAATGGCTACAGGCTTTGAGAAATCTATAAATTTACTTCTATCTTCAGTTTTTAAAAGTGCAGTTGTACAATATGTTTTATCTAGTTTTAATAATTTAAATAGTTTTTTAAAAGAGATGAAATTTACACTATTTTCATATTTACTTGAAGTAACATGTATTGTTTTCTTAACAATCGTATCACCTATACCATTTCTTTCATGTTTACCATTTTCTATCATATACGGAGGTAAATTTACTTGAATCCAAGTAATCTTATCTTTTGCAAAACTTGATAAGTATAAAAATAGAATCAGTACTAATAATCTCATTAAATCACTTTAAATATAGCTGTAAGCATGTATTATATCATATAATTTGAAAGCTCTATAAGGTTCTTATCTGGATCTCTTATATAAATAGATTCTATAGAACCATTTGCTCCTGTTCTTTGAACAATACCTTCTTCAATCTGTATACCTAAACTTTCAATATAACTTTTTGCCTCTTTTATAGGAGTATTAATAATAAAACATAAATCTGCACTTCCTTCTTTTACATTAAAAGCTTTTGGTTCAAATTCATTTCCTAATTGATGTAAATTTATTTTTTTGATTTCCATATTTTAAGGCAACTCTACTGCTTTTAAAAATCTCTTTTTTCATACCTAAGATATTTACATAAAAATCAACTGTTTTATCAATATCTTTTACGGTTAAAACAAAATGGTCAAGGTTAGCTATATTTATCATGAAATCGCCTGCTATTAAAGTCTTTCTGTTTTATACTCTATAAAATCACGGATTGAGAAGTTTTTATATTTTTCTACTCTTTTATAAACTTCAAGTTTTTCATCATGGTTTTTTGCATTTTTAAAATCATCTTCATTGCTAATTATCTGCTCTATTGAACTTTTTATTTGTTCAATATCTTCACCTTGCATTACATGATTGTATTTTCCTAAATTTATAAAAAGAAGAATTCTTTTTAGACTATCTAAAATATTTTCAAAGGCTTGTTCTATATTCATTAGATATCCTTTGTTTGGGATTCTATAGCTTCAACTTCTTCTAAAGTAGCAGGCCAAGGTGTTGTAAGCATATGTTTTTCAAGCTCTTCTCTTATTGAATCTGGTATTGGCATCGATTTTTTTTGTCTCTAAATTAAAATGAATCATAATACCTTTTCCCGTAGTACATAATTTTCCATCTTGATAAACAGCATGGATTAAATCAACTGAAGAGTTCCCTAGCTTCGATATTGCAGTTTTTACAACTACATCTTTACCAAAAAAAACACCTCTCTTAAAAAATCAAATGAACTATGTGCGATTACTAGATTCCATTTTTTTTATATCTAAATCAGGTACGAAGATACGAAAAAAACTGATCTCTTGCTGCTTCAAACCATACGCCATATGTATTATTATTTATATGTCCTAAAGCATCTGTCTCTAAGAATCTAGGGGGGGTAATAACTTCTGTAAACATTTATAACTCCTAATTAAAGTAGAATAGTTTAGCAAAAATGTTTCGTAAAAACTCTTAACAATCTGTTTACAAACAAATGATAAACTTTTTAAAAAAAAGGAAATCCTTATGAAAAAACTACTACTTTTTTGTCTATTTTTTTTATCTCTTCTACACTTTTTGCAAATGAAGTTAAAATAGTAAAAGTAAAAGCATCATGTGATGAAAATAGAAGTTGTAGATTTGATGTGACTTTAAAGCACAAAGATACAGGCTGGGAACACTTTGCAAACAAATGGGAAGTTTATACTCCAAATGATAAACTAATAGCTACAAGAACACTATTTCATCCTCACGTAAAAGAACAACCTTTTACAAGAAGTTTAGGAAATGTAAAAATACCAAAAGGTATAAATAAAGTTTTAATCAAAGCACATGACAATGTGCATGGTTATTCTTCACAAATTTTTGAATATAATCTAAAATAAATTTATAGAGAGATTTAAAAGATGGAAACCATTACACTAAAATACACTGATATATTTGAAGAGAAAGAAAAAGAGTTAATTTTTTTCAAAACATTTGATAAAAAAAAGATTTTAAAGAGTCTTCACTTTTTGCACTTTTAGTTGATGGAAAATCCATGCAACCTGTTATAAATGACAAAGCTGTTATAGTTGTAGATTTATCTCAAAAAGAACTAGAAGAGGGGGGGATTTATGTTTTATATTATGAAAACAGAATGTGGGTAAAAAAAATATAATACACTTAATAAAACTTTTGTATCTATCAATCCTGATTTTTCACATCTTGTTTATAAAAAAAAGAGGATGCTCATATAGTAGGAAGGGTTTTACTAACTTTTACAAACTTATAATTTGGGATTGCAAGATTTAAAACTGTATACTTCCAAAAAAAATTTAAAGTGAAGTTTGTTGAAAAATATCTCTAGTATGTTATTTGCTATCTTTATTGGAACAATTGGTTCAATAATATTTATCTTTTTAAACCTTCCACTTCCTTGGCTTTTAGGTTCTATTTTTATAACTTCTATTGCCATAAGATTTGAAAAACTTCCTATAAAAAAAACCAAATCACTATTTTTCTACTCCTGTTAGAATAATAGTAGGGGGGGTAACCATTGGAAGTGCTTTTACACCTGCTATATTAGAGCAGTTTGATACTTATTTTTATTCACTTCTTTTTGTTATACCTTATGTTCTGTTAACTGCTTTTTTTTGGAATTTTATATTATTGGAAACTTCAAGGCTTTGATAAAAAAACAGCCTATCTAGCAGCTATGCCAGGTGGGGGGGTTATTGAGATGGTATTACTTGGAGAAGAGTTAAAAAGCAAATGTTGCAAAGATAACTTTAGTTCAAGCATCTAGGCTATTTTTTTTATTGTTTTGACTCTTCCTTTTATTATTCAATATATTTTTCAAATAGATATAAGTGGAAATAAATTAATCACTGAACCTTTAAGTTCTTTAGAACCAAGAGATATATTTATTCTTCTTGCAGTAGGAATCGCAGGAGCAATATTTGGTAAAAAAAATAAATCTACCAGCAGCATATTTAATAGGTCCTATGTTTATAAGTATGCTAGCCTTTGCAAGTGGGATAATAGAATCAAAACCACCAGATGAGTTACTAAAGTTTGTACAAGTTGTAATTGGTACTTCTATTGGATTTACTTTTAAAGGTATAAAATTAAAAGAGATCATCAAGATTTTGTTTAGTACTTTAGGACATTTTCTAATACTTGCAGTTATCACTGCTTTTTTTTGTATTTTTAGTTCACTATTCTTTAGATTTTCCTATGCTTTCTATTCTTTTAGCTTTTATGCCTGGAGGGCAAACTGAGAGTAACTTAATAGCTATACTTGTAGCTGCAAATGTACCATATATAACAATGCATCATATCGTTAGGTTGATAATTGTTTTTAATCTTGCTCCACTATTTGCAAAAAGGTATTTAAAGTAGTTTAAACGCTTTGTATCTCCATATCTATGAAATCTTTAACTGCATACTCTTTATAGATAGATATTCGCTTGTAGATGGCTTCTTTTTCTTCTATTGTAGTTGCTTTTTCATACTCTTTTTCTACATCAAGTATTTTTTTCTAGTTTTGCTTTTAGATTTTGTACTTCTTCTAATGTCATGTAATCGTTGTATTTTCCATGCCTACGTAGAAAAGGACTTTTCTTAGGCTATCGAAGATTTGTTCACACTCTTTTTCTGTATTCATTATTTGCTCCAAAATAAAAAGTTTAGTTTATCTAAGATGTTATAATTTTTTTGATTTAGTTGTTGTAAGGATTTTACCTTTTATTCTCTTGAAGAACTGACGCTCTTCGCTTTCTTTACTTTTGATGGCAAAAGTAAAATAAAAACCACCAGCCAAGTCGTCAAAGCTAAAGTACCCTACAGTTTTAGAACGATTTTCTGACCTGCGAAACTCCTTGCAGAAGTGACATTTAGTCACTTCTTTCAGTCAAACATTCTCGGTCTTTTTCGAAAATAGTTATAAAACTTTCGGCTTTGACAAAGGCTGGGCTTCAATACATAATCAAAATCATTACATTTAATAGATATAATATCTCTTTTATAGGAGAAAAAATGCAAGATATTATTAACTCATTTAAAGCACATTTATATGAAAGAACATCTAGCCCACTTATCGGTGCTTTTATTTTTTTTACTGGCTAATCTGTAACTACAAAATCATTGTAATATTATTTGATGAAAAACTTGACTCAGAAAATAAATTTTTAAAAATTGATAAAATCTACGAAAAAGACCTTTTCCCTATTTCTAATATAATCGATATACCATTAAATGGATTATTAATTCCCATTATAATCACATTATTATACATTTTAGTTTTCCCATACATTAGTAATTTTATTCATAAAATATGGATTTCACATCAAAATACATTAAAAAAAATAAGTAATGGAAAAGTACTTACAAAAAAAAGAGTTTGGAGAATTACAGCAAAAGTTTACAGAATTAGAATTAAGTTTTGATGATAAATTCGAAAAAAAAGACACTGAAATATTAAAATTAAAATCTTTACTTGAAAAAAAAGATAAGCTATTATTTGAATATCAATCTAAAATTGATTCATTTGAAAAAACAGTTTATACAAAAGATAAAGAAATTAATGGACTAAGAAATGATATAAATAACTATCATAATGATTTAAATAAAAACAAAGAAGAGATTATTAATTTAAAAAAAAGAAGTTAATAGTTTAAAACCTAATATAAATGAACTTGAAGAAAAAGTAATGACACTTTATATAACTAATTATAAAGAGCTATATTCATTAGATGATATTAAAAGAAAACTTGAACTTAATGAATTAAAAACTAAATATATAGTAAAAAAATTATCAGAAAATGGTTTTATTCAACTTAAATCTATAAGATTATCTACAAATCAAACAAAAAGTGGATATGGATTAACAGATAAAGGGGGGGAAAACTTCTTAGTAGAAAATAATTATATAGAATAAAAGAGATTTTATGATGTTTATTTTTGTTAAGGTCAA